>Ga0213875_10000170_pt1 | contig 68344 bp, 65 predicted proteins | sample BarmaccomBMRX_R8_FD_160105 | JGI IMG/M metagenome (GOLD analysis project Ga0213875, IMG submission 160105) | Root-associated microbial communities from Barbacenia macrantha in rupestrian grasslands, the National Park of Serra do Cipo, Brazil - RX_R8 | ecosystem: Host-associated > Plants > Roots...
TGTTGCTGCTGAGCATCCCTGGTATCGGTGAGATCACCGCCCATGAGTTGCTGGGCGAGATGCCGGATGTGCAGCAATTCACTTCAGCGCAGGCAATGGCGGCTTATGCCGGGTTAAGTCCCCGTCAGCATAGCAGTGGCAGCAGCGTGCGCAAGAAGACGCGCTTGAGTAAGACGGGCAACAGCCACTTGCGGCGAGCCATGTATTTTCCCGCCGTGAGCGCGGTGCAGTGGAACCCTGTGGTTAAAGCGCATTACGAGCGGTTGAGGGCCAAAGGTAAAGGCAAGATGGTCTGCTTAGGCGCTGCCATGCGCAAGTTGTTAATGATCTGCTATGGCGTGCTCAAGAGTCGCCAGCCGTTTGATCCACACTGGTTAAGTCTGCCTAAACTGGCCCCTTGACGACACAGTATCTGGTTGAGCCGCTGTTAGGTGCCTATTAACTTGCTCAACGGACAATAAAGGATAAGGCGATGAACAAGAGAGTAAAGATCGCTATTAAGCCATGACAAACAGAAGTGTAATAATGAGCGTAACGATGTTCTTTGCCACGGAGCACCTTGTGGATTGCAGAGTTGGAGACTAACTCACTGTGCAGAAAGCTAATGCCAAAGAGCAAAAGCCCGAAAGTAGCAGCCATAAGCATAACGCGATCCACAGCAAATTTACCTCCGCCTCGCTTGGGTATCATTATGCCACGCAGCCAAGTATTACGCAGCGGCCCAACGCTCAGCTCATACGCCGCTGAAGTGACGCAGGCACGCAGGCGGTCGGGTGCAGCGCCTTGTTCTTTCGTTTGTTGAGATGCAGCCACTTCATCGCTATCACTCGACTTTATCAAATGTAAAAGGCGGCAACTGTCCACCGGCAAAGCCGGGGGCGGCTGTTAATACAAGTTGCTTGCCACCATTATTTACCCTCCAATTGAATCGATACTCTCCGGTGCGTGACTTGACAATTTTTAGGAGACCTTTATTCTCGATCCACCTTCCCTGCTGATTGCTGATCGTGCATGTGCCATCGCTGTTAAAGGTCCAAAGCGCAGTTCGCTGTGGTGTCGTTGTCCCCAGTTTGACGACTTTCCAAGTTCCCGCAAAAGGGCGTTTTTGCGCCTTCGCGCTGCCTACGGAGCTGAACACCAGGGGCATCAAGATGATGGACAAGTGCAATGTTCGAGTTGTAACTGAGTTTTTCACCTAAGATTGTCTCCTCGCTTTTATTGTCACTTCCTGAAGCGCCGCGCGCAAGCGACAGAACACCGAGCTCACCCGCCCTGGAAGGAGAGGCACGAGCCGGGAAGGGTCGGCTGGAGCGCCTTGTTAGGCCGGTGTTGGTAGATTTTATTTGTCAGCTTGATGCCTAAACACATTCAATGCCTCACGCGCCGCTTGAGCTAAATGTGCCCATTCTGGTGTTTGTACAAGAGTTGTGATTTGAGGAAGTTCCTCAACTCGGTTGGATGCGAGAACATTCTCGTAAACCTCATTGAACTTTGCCATCGCCTTTAATTCCTCTTCTGAAAACCCCGCTATGAAAATTTTGTCTTCGGGCCAATAGCTATCGTCAAACCAGGCACAGATTAACTCGCCAGTGATATTTACGTGTGGCACATTGCGTTGATATTCCAATTGTTCTTCTATTGATGAGAGCAATTGGAGTTCCTGCATAACTTTCCTTCTTGAAGTTTGCTGGCGTTTAACTAATTCTATTTTGGAAATTCTATCAATGAGTTCCATGCTGGAAAGTATAGTGCACGCGACCAAACCGCGCGGTGGCCTAACGCCAAATTCAGCGGCAGCTTGGAGCGACGCAGGAGCGGAAAGCTGTCCGTTGCAATGCCTGGTTGTGCTGCTGTCTGGGCTTTGTTGCATGAATCGCTACGGATGCGGTCTGCGTGATAGTCTTAAAGTGTGAACCAAAAGACTCAGCGACGCTCGCCAAAGCGTCCGCGCTCAAAGCGCAAAAGGCAGTCCCGCATCCGTAACTGGCACAAGTATAACCAAGCTCTTCGACAACGGGGTAGTCTCACCTTGTGGATGGATCAAGCGGCCTTAGCTGGTTGGTGCTGCCCAGGCAAGAGTGGCCGACGGGGAGCCTCTTTAACTTACAGTGAGAGTGCCATTGTCTGTGCTTTGACCCTCCAAAGTGTTTATCATCTGCCGTTACGGGCCACCTAGGGCTTGATCGCTTCCCTGATGGAGTTGTTGGGGGTAAGCCTGCCGGTGCCGGACTACTCCACTTTATGTAAACGCCGCCAGCGGCTGAGGGTGCCGTTGCCCCAGTATCAGGAGCACACGCCAGTGCATCTGGTGGTGGACGCCACGGGCTTCAAAGTGTTTGGGGAAGGCGAATGGAAAGTGCGCCAGCACGGGTGGAGTAAACACCGCACCTGGCGTAAGTTGCACTTAGGCTTAGATGAAGCGACGGGCGAGGTCATAGCGGCAGTGTCCAGTGCCCGCAACGTGCATGAGGCAACGTGCATGAGGCAACGTGCATGAGAAAGAGGTGCTGCCAGCGTTGCTCCAGCAAGTGACCACGACGGTGCAGCAAGTATCCGGTGATGGTGGCTACGATTACATCAGTTGCTATATGATCCTGGCCCAACGGGGTGCCCGTGCTACCATCAGTCCCCGTTGCAATGCGCGCATCTGGGGCACCCCGCAAGTGACCAATCGGGATGCTAACTTGCGCCGCATCCAAGAGTTGCAAGGGCGCAAACAGAAAGATAAGAACTGGGGGCGTAAAGCCTGGAAAAAGGAAAGTGGTTATCATCGGCGCAGCTTAGTCGAGACGGGCATCTTTCGGCTTAAGACGCTCTTCGGCGATAAGCTCAGTGCCAGAAAAGAGCCGGGTCAAGATGTGGAGTTGCTCTTACGTTGTGCCGCCTTGAATAAGATCACCACTTTAGGAATGCCGGAGAGTTATGCTGTCCATTAATCCACCAGGAGCCAAGGGCATTACTTTAACCCCTTATTCATGCAACAAAGCCCGCTGTTAGGACGCTATACCTGTGTTTTATTATTTTAGCTGTCGCCGCGCCTTGTCAAGTTTGGCAAACTGAATAGCTTGGTAAATGCCAAAGGCGCGGTCAATTATTATGATGCCAGAGAGTATCAACTTGATTGCGGGATCAGGCGGTAGGAAGGTTAGTGGTGTCCAGGTGAGGACAGCCAGGATAAAAGCCACACTCAAATGGCCCGTCATTCTACTCAGGGATGCTGACCAGAGCTTGATGAGCGTTCGCTTGTCCGGGGAAGATTCCATATCTGGCATCTCAGTGCGAGTTGCTATTGACCCGCGCGCAGCGGCCCAACAATATATTATGCCGCAATGCCATGATTTTGCGGTGGTTTTGCGGCTGTAGGCGTATTATACCGCGTTTTATGGCTCGTGACGACAACTTGCAAGGCTGGTGAAGCTGCGGCATAATACGTCTACAGGCGATAATTGCCGCTTCGGGGTCAGGGCATCACGCCCCTGGCGGCACTCTTTTAGAGGAGGCTGGTGGGCTGTGCCGATTGCGGAATTACTCGAAGAAGTGCGCCATACCATGCGGGCCAGACGCCTGAGCCTGCATACCGAGCGCACTTATCTCGACTACATTCGTCGCTTTATCCGTTACCATAACCGCCGCCATCCCCGCTCGCTGGGGGCGGCGGAAGTGCGGGCTTTTCTCAGTTATCTGGCGGTCGAAGAAAATGTGGCCGCCGCCACCCAGAATGTAGCTTTTAATGCTTTGCTCTTTTTGTATCGAGAGGTGCTGCACATCGAACTAACCGACCTGGGGGCGACCGATCGCGCCCGGCGGCCCGCCCGTCTGCCAGTGGTGTTCTCTCCGGCGGAAGTGGCCGCCCTCCTGTCCCACCTGAGTGGCCCTCCGCATCTCATGGCCAGCCTGCTCTATGGCTCCGGTTTGCGTCTCATGGAATGTGTTCGGCTGCGCGTCAAGGATGTGGACTTCGCCTCTGGGCAGATTATCGTGCGTGACGGCGAAGGTCAAAAGGATCGCCACACCCTCCTGCCACGCACCCTGGTCGGTCCGTTGCGGGAACAACTGCAACGGGCACGCCAGCGCTATGATGAGGATCGTGCCGACCACTGTGCGGGCGTCTATCTGCCGCCCGCCCTGGCTCACAAATATCCCCGTGCCGGCAGCCAGTGGCCGTGGCAATGGGTCTTTCCCTCGTCCCGCCTTGCCATAGACCCCCGCTCCGGTGTCTCGCGCCGGCACCACATCAGCCCTGATGCCTTGCAGCGCGCCGTCAAAAAAGCCATCCACGAGGCGGGGCTACCGAAAACGGGCAGTTGTCATACGCTGCGCCACTCCTTCGCCACCCATCTGCTGGAAAACCACTATGATATTCGCACCGTGCAGGAGCTACTGGGCCATAAGGACGTTAGCACCACCATGATCTACACCCACGTCCTCAACAAGCCAGGGCTGCCTGTGCGCAGTCCGTTGGACGGTTGAGGGGGAAGGGGAAAGGATAAAGGCAGAAGGATGAAAGAGGAGACCAAAGGACTGTTGCATCGTTGGAGGTAAAAGGATGCAATTCCGGCGTGGCCTTGCCTTTTCATCCTTCATCCTTCATCCTTCATCCTTCATCCTTCATCCTTCATCCTTCATCCTTCCGCCTTGATGAATTCCCCGCTTAAGAAATCGTCAATATTGATAAATCGTGGCTGCGCTGTGTTATAATGACGGCAATCATAGATTCGTGATTGATTATACGGGCGGCGCGGCAGTTGCTTCTGTGCTGCCACTCAAGGAGATGTTATGGCGGGAGTACGGAATGTTATTTCGACGCTGACAGCAGAAGGACAAGAGGTCATGGGGCCAGATATATTGCTCTGGCATTATCCCAACAACGACATCCTGAACGGTTCTTTGTTGACCGTAGAGAGCAACCACTTCTGTGTCCTCAAGAGCCGGGGCGCGATTCTCAATGTCTATGAGACCGGCCAGTTTGCTGTAGAAACCCCACAGAACCCGATTTTTGGTTCGATCCAGCAAGCCTTCTATGGCGGGCAGAGTCCGTGGCAATATGAGGCGCTCTATGTGAACCGCGCCAAGCTCGTGCTCAAAACCAATGGCATGGCCCTCTCGCGGGAAATGGCCGAACTGAGCTATGTCGTAGATTATTACATCCATGTGGACACCAAAGAAGACGCCGTGCTCCTGGTGCAGCACATGCCCTATCGCGGCCACGCCCTAACCACTGACGATGTGAACAACTACGCTGGCCCGGTCATCGAGCAAGCTATCAACCAGATCATCCAGGTAACACCGCTCGAACAGGTCAACGAGCGCATCCATGACATCACCCAACTGGTGGGCCAGCACTTGCAAGAGTTCCTGGCCACCTATGGCATTCATCTCAACACCGTGAAAGTGCTCGTTATGCCCCGCGATGAGCGGATGAAGGCTTTGATTTCCCTCAAGGCGTTTGGCCTGTCGGAACTGGACGCCGTGCGGCATTATGTGGCCATGATTTTAGCCGACCGGGGCGTGGTCTCGGCCCCCAATATGGCCATCGGGCAACCCTTTAATATTGGGTCTGCCGTGCCCACCACAGCCGTCGGCCAGTTTGCTAATGCCTCGGCACCGCAGGCTGCCCCACGCCTGGCCAGTGATGGCAGCCATGCTTAATGGGGGAGCGGCCCTCACCCCGCCCTCACCCTCCCAGGCTAATAGGGGGAGAGGGGAGGTCACAGCACTACAGCCTTCATAGCATAAAGGTCTTACGGGAAGAAGCGTCATGCTTTTCACGAGCAAGTAATGCTTTAGGCTCCCCTCTCCCCCTATTAGCCTGGGAGGGTGAGGGCGGGGTGAGGGCCACTCTCAATACATTTACCCCATTCCCAGAAAGCACGATTTATGGATGATCCGATTTTAATACAGCAGCTTAACCTGTTGCTGACCGGCTACGGTTATAATCTCTACAACGTCGAAAATCGCGCCCGCGCCGATGATCTCCTGGTGCGCCAGCAAGCCTGCACCTGGCTGGGACAGGCCGCTGCCCAACTGGCGCAACTGGCGACCGATTATAGCCAACGCTATATTCCAACGGCCACCCGCGAGCAGCCGTTTCCCCCTGCCGCGAACCTGGCCCAACTGCGTGAAATTAAGGCGCTGGGCGATGCGGTTTCTCTGCTCGACTCGCGCATTCGCGGCATGGCAGTGCCCACCCAGGATAAAGTGTGGTCGAAGTTTCGCCAGGAGAGCGTCACCCTCCATCGCCTGCTCACTTTTGATTATCAACTGATCGCGGGAGCTAAGGCCCTGCATGACTCGCTATCGTCGCTCACCATTGACGAATGGACAAACGAGCAAGCTGCTGCCTTGCGTGCTCGTCTGCATGATCTTGAAACCTCGGCCAGGCAGCGCGAAGCGTTTCTGGTCACGCCGTTTTAACCCCTTTAATCTATGAGTGACGCCGCCGCCCATCACACCTGTCCCAATTGCCGCGCCCCAAACTTAGACACGAATGTGGAGTGTGTGGTGTGCGGTGCCCACTTGCCCTGGGCTGCTGCTGCCACGTCTTCAGAAGCAACGGCAGTTCCAGCGCAACGCCAACGAGCCGATGCTGTCAATGATGCCATTGCCCAAAGCCCCGCCACCACCCAAAGCTTTGCCACCCCCGGCGACTCTGCCTCGGAAGTCCTTATGAATAGCGTTGCCGAGCGTATCAAGGCCGAGCAGGAGACTCAACAGGAACGCGCCCTGCAAGCGCGGCGGGTATCTGAGAATCTGATTGTGTGGGGCAGTGTCGCACTGTGCGTGCTGCTGGGCTGTGTCATCACGTTTTTCATTGTCCTGCACCTACTTCGCTATCCTCCGCGCTAACGGCATATTTACCTTGAGCAAGAACGTGCGCCAGTATTTGCTGCCATAGGGCGCTGTATTGATGGTCGCTCTAACCTTTCGTTACGCATCCAGGCTCGGCAGCATGGTTTCGGTGAGGGGATACTGCCGTTCCCGACCTTGCATAATCGCTTCCAAGTCGTCCACTAGCCAGTGCAGCGTGCGCAGGGCCGAAGCCAGCGTGCCGCCAGCGCGGTGTGGCGTAAGGTAGGCATTGGGCAAGGCGCGCAGGGCGGCATCGCCGTCTAACGGCTCACGGTCAAAGACATCTATGGCGGCCAGCAAATCGCCCTGTTGCAGCCGCTCCACCAAGACTGCGGTATCCACTAACGCGGCGCGGGCGACGTTGATAAAAACAGCGTGCGGGCGCAAGAGCGCGATTTCAGAACGACCAAGCAAATGTTGCGTGCCGGAATTGGAAGCGGCGCACAGCACGACGACATCCGATTCATGCAGCATCTCTTCAAGTGAGACGCGGGTGGCCCCATGCGCCTGAATTACGGCATCGGGCACGAAGGGGTCAACCACGCGCAGGGTCGGGTGGAAGGGGGCTAACAGTTCAGCCAGCCGTCTTCCGACATGGCCTAACCCCACCAGACCCACGCTGCGCCCTGTCAGTTCTCTTTCCTGGGGGTCAACGCCAGTGGGAAAACTCCGCACCCACGGCTCCCCCGCCACGCGCATGAGAGCATGATAATCCGATTGGCGGCGCAGTAGATTAAGCATCAGCCCCAGGGCCATTTCCGCCACCGCAGGCGACCAGCCATGCCGCGAGATCGAAACGGGCAGGCCGCGCCGCAAAGCGACCTGCGCCCCGGCCTGGCCGAGATCAAGGTGCCCGGCATAACGCAGGTTCGGTGCAGCATCTAAAAGTTCATCCGTCCACGCGGGCCACGACCACATCAAGACGGCATCCGCCCCCGCTAAATCGGGGCGGAACTCATCGGCTGTGTCATGCGAAGTCTGGCGCACCGTGCCCAGGGCTGCCAAAAGTTCAAAGACGGGAGCCAATGCCGGATACTCAAAGAAACCGGCGCGGAGGTTGACTAAAATATTCATCGGATAAGCGGTGTGGGTTGGTTCGTGGCAGGTGGCGTAGCGGGCGGTGCCGTAGCGGGCGGTGGTGGCACCAGCACTCCCGCGCGTTTCGCAGCGGTTTCGAGGGCCGTGACGCGGGTGCCTAAGCGGTCTAAATTCGCCGTAAATTCCTGACGCAGCGCGGCGATCAGGTTACCTATTTCGACGCGTGATAAGGTTGGAGTTGGGTTCGCATTCGTGGCCGCACCGGCGGCTCCCGCATTCGCCTGGGCCGCTTTCAATTGTTGTATCTCGGCTTGCAGTTGGGTGATCTGGGCGGTGAGTTCCTGGCGCAAAGCGGTTGTATCTGCTGGCGCTGCACCCGCATCTACCGCCGCTCCTGGCGCGGCTCCGGTGGCATCGGGCGTGGTAACTTCCGGGCCAGCCGCCGCTGCGTCTACGGGGGCGCTAATAAATAGTTCGCGTGCGGTAATGGGGTGGCCCGATCCCGCGTCTTTCCCGACTACAGAAGCGCCGCTGCCGACCGCGACCTCCGCCAAAGCCACTTTCTGTGTGGGGTCTTCGCCCCGGTGCAGCCAGGTCTGTGCGTTCACCAGCACTGTCTTAGGCTTGGGTTCGGGCAGGGTTTGCGAATTGCCATTGGCCAGGGTGAAAGCCGAAACCGTAATCACCAGGCTATTCTGCTCCGCGTTAATGGTCTGCACGATGCCATCGAGACGAATCTCGCCCTGTCGCACGGCCAGCGTGGTTGCCGCATCCGGTGCTGTTGCAGGGGCCGGTGCCGCATCTGCCGGGGCTGCGGCTGGTGCATTTTGGGCAGAGGCGGCTGGGCTGAGCAGACTCAGCATCCAACACGCACCAGATAAGGCCCAACCCGCGCTCATGACGCGCCTTTGCTTATTTTGAAAACGCATGAGGAACCTCCCAGAGAAGAATGGCTTGCCATTCACTATAACAGGCTTTGTTGCAGTTGTCATACCGACTCTGGCCGAAGCAGTGAGTCATTTATTTTTAGCAGGAAGACAGGAAGCAGGGAGAGCAGGAGAAAGGAGAAGAGTGAAAGGTGAAGATATGCACGCAGTATTTACAGCCTAACACGAACGCGTCTACTATCTCTTCCTGGCTCCCAACCTTCCTGACTTCATGCTAAAATAAAACTGGATGCCACTACTCTTTAACTGGTGCTGTTGCAGATGCGTAAGAGCGCGGGAAGAAGATGCAAAAGGTGGTGCCCTGGCCAACTGCGCTTTCCATTTCCAGACGAGCTTCGAGCAGTTCGCAGAGCCGCTTCACGATGGAGAGGCCAACGCCTTCGCTGTAGCGCATGATGTCAGTCGCCGCGAGGTCTGCCGGGTGTGCCGTCGGCAACTCGGTGTGAGCCGGAACCGGAGTTGCCGCGTCTCCGGCTTTTGGGGTGTCAGCTTCTCCGGTAGCAGTAGCTTCGCCTGTGGTAGCAGCGGCGATGCCAGGGCCGGAGTCGCGGATGGTAAGTCGCCACTGTGTCTCGTCGTGCCAGTCCCATGAAACCTCCACGCCGCCGCGCTGGGTGTATTTGAGCGCATTCAAGATGAGATTCTGCGCAATGCGCTGCACCTTGACGGCATCGCCCGCAACGGGCAAGCTGGCTGGGCCACGCGTATGGAGGGTCAAATGGCGGGCGTCTGCCAACGGTTGCGCCGTCTCTCCCAATTGTTGCAGTAACGCCGCTGCATCAAAGGCTTGGACAGTGCGTTTTTCCTGCCCCGCTTCCAGGCGTGCCAAGTCCATCAGGGCCGTCACCATCTGATAAAGCGCGGAGATGCTGCGTTGCACCATACCCACGATCTGGGCACGCATTGCCGGGTCTTTTGCCTCATCCAGCAATTGAGACGCGCCCACCGCCACTGTGAGGCTGCCCCGCAAGTCATGCGAAGCGGTGCGCAAGGCTTCGCCCCGCAGCCGCTCCAACTCGCTCATATCGGAGAGGGCGCGTTCCAGGTCATGCAGATGGCTGGTGGCTTCGGCTTCCTGCCGCTCGTTATACTGGGTGACACTCTCGTTGATGCTGTCATTGATGGCTTCGGCCAGAGCCTGGCGTGCTAAGTGCAGCAGTTCGGGATCGCCCTCAGGATGGGCGCGGCGGTACAGCTCCATTTCCTCAATGAGACAGTAGTGCAGGTGGCCCCACTCGCGGGTGACTTCGCGAAGATCGTAGCCTTGTTCCCAGCGATGGGAGCCATGCTCGCGCCCCTCTTCGCGCACCTGTTCCACTTCCTCGTCATCGCTATGGCCTGCTGAGGTATCGAGGGCGCAAAGGCGCGCATTGAAGGCCATCAGCCAGGTGGGGATGCCATCCAGGAATTGAGAGCGAGTCAGTTGCGACGCTGTGGAAAGCACCGGATCGGCTTCTGCCCGCATTTTCCAGGCGTGTAATATGGCCGCCCTGCGCTGCTGGAGATGCTTGGAGAGCTGATTAAAGAGTCGCTGCTCAGCGAGGGAAGTCATGTTTTTTGCCTCTGCCACGGTATCCTATATCGGCTCGTGGACTGCTGTCTCTCTCCGCTCAAAGATAATAGTAAAGACAATATTATAGAGCAGGCTGCGTGCCGTTTGGTCGCCTCACGACTATTCTGAGATAATTCTCAGACGCTCAGGGCGGGTGACAGTTCAAACAGAGAAGTTGCAGCACGGCGATAGCATCGTTAGCCTGCTGACTGTTGTTATGTAAAACTTCCCCTGATGAAAATTTCAGGTCAACAGACCATGCCGGGCCGCCCTAAACCCATTCAAGCTGGAGCCATCGCTGGTTGCCAGGCCGCGATACTCATCTTCTTTTTGCAACTGCTCTTGCAGGGGATCGGCCTGGGCGGTGCTCCCAATGGCGTGGCGGGCGCGCACGCCATTCTGCACCTCCAGGGAATGCCCGGCTTGCTGTTGGGATTGGCTCTCTTTTGCCTGTCGGGTGCCCTCTGGGGTGCGCTCTATGCGGCAGTGGTGCCCGTGCTGACACCGCGCTCCGGGATTCTGTTTTGCCTCATCCCGTGGCTGTGCGCTGTCCTCTTCGTGCAACCGTTGCTGGGCCATTTTACCCAGTCCAACACTGGTTTTGGCGGAGCCTTACTGTCCCTGATCGAAAATATCATCGGCGGCGCGTTCTTAGGCTATCGCACCCCTTTTCTAGCGGAGCAGTAGTCGGTGGCCAGTTAAGGAAAACCAGAGGCTAACCAAGTCGTTCTGGCTTAGTCTTCGCCAACTGACTACCGACTACCGCTCTGCCAGCGACCCTTGTGGTCGCGCTGCCAGGTGTCGGTGCCAATATCAGAGCTTTGTAAGACTACCGTATCATTACCCTGCCAGTGCATACTCCAGCGCATCCGGGCGGCGGCATGGGTCTGCTGCTGGTAGAGAATCTTACCTTGCCTGTCCTGGATAGCGAATTTTACGCACCCATAAGTTACCGGATCACTGTGGCTGGTATTAATACTCGTGACCAGCAATAGTTTGCCGTCGGGCGATGGCAGCGGCGGAGCAGGCGTGGAGGCTCGTGAATTACCACACCCACTCATCAGGCCGCTCCCAACTACCATAGCGCACAGTAGCGCCAGTCGTTGGATAGCCAGCATTAAGCTGTGTCCATAGTGGCTACTTGCTCGTTTTGGTGACGGCTCGACCCAGCATGATCCAGAGTCATTCAGACAATACCAATTGCAAATCCAGGCGTTGTTCAGCAAGACCTCTCCTTAATGAATGCCTTCTATTTGATATTCTATGGGGCGTTACGGCGGGTCTCAAGCACTCAGGTGCTTGGGATGATCCTCTGGCCATGAATATCGGACGACAGCATTGAGATAACTGATTAAGATGACTTTATGCGGTTTGTTTATACAGGCGTACGAAGTCTGCTATGGCTGGTCGGATGGGCGGACTGAGGTTAGAGGGAATGGCTTCAATATCAAAAAACCTCAACTCTTCGGCTTCGTGATTACCTTGCAAGTCACCCGCTAACTCATGGCTGATGTAAATGATGGAGACATTAAACACCTGGTCGCCATTGGGGTATTCGTAAAACATTTCCGGCCCGGAGTAGATGCCGAATAAGCTCAACTGCCCCAGGGTGAGGCCAGTTTCTTCCCGCACTTCGCGGCGGGCCGTGGCTTCTATGGTTTCTCCGGGTTCCATCGCGCCGCCGGGAATACCCCACAAGCCATTATCCGTGCGATGCTGCATCAATAACTGGTTTTGATGCGACACAATGAGCACCCCCGCGCCGACCGTAATCAGTGGGCGATGGCCCACCAACTGCCGTAACTCTTCCAGGTAGCTCATGTAATGGTGTCCTGAATTCAAGGGTAGCCGCGCACGCTTTTTACGGGTTGCGATGAAGCAGACAGAGGCCATGCACCCCAATGGCGGCCACTAGTGCGCCAAGGAGCACCCCAACTCCATCAGCAAAGCAGTTGATGCGGAAAGCGTGCTGGTAGGTATCGGCAATGATGAGGGCGTGCATGTCGTGGGAAGTGCGTGCCAGATGCTCCCAGCGTGCAAATGAGCGATTAAGGGAAGCCCAGTCTTGCAGCAGGTAGTAGCCGCTGACTGCCACTGCGACGTAACCGGGCAGCACGCCGCACAACCAAAGAGCCAGGACTTTCCCAGGCATAATTAAACTGCTAAAGAAATCACACGCTCCTCAGCGCGGCTCATAGGTGGGCGAGCCTTCTAAGGGCAACTCCACCGCCCAGATATTGCGATAGGCCACCAGGTTACTGTGATCTTGCAGCAAGAGGGGGCCAGGTTCGCCCACGCGCTCATCAATGGCCGCGCCTGTGACGCCGGGGAGTTCGATATTGTTATGAATCACACAGCCATTGAAGAGCAGGGTCAACCGCGCGCCTGCTTCAATTTGCTGGGCATCGCTGACGCGGGGCGCGCGAAAAATCACATCATAAGTTTGCCATTCTAAAGGTGGCTTGCAGGCATTCACCAGGGGTGCAAATTGGTTGTAAATCGCACCGCAGTCGCCCTTGCCGGGGATGTTGATGCCATAGGAATCAAGCACCTGAATTTCATAGCGTCCTTGCAGAAAGACACCACTGTTGCCTTTGCCCTGTCCCCGCGCTTCGGGCATATCGGGGCAGCGAAATTCAAGATGCAGATAAAAATCGGTGAACCGCTGCGTGGTCATAATGTCGCCGGTGCCCGGCACAACGTGTAAAACACCATCTTCGACTTTCCAGCCCGCGGGCCTGCCGTCGCGGGTTGTCCAATTACTAACATCTTGCCCGTTGAAGAGCCGCAGGGCTTGGTTTGGCGGTGTAGCATTAAGCGTGTCCATAATATAAATCCTTGCAATCTGAATTAGGGGTGTCCGTCATTATGACAGTTTCGCCGGGTGCTATTCCGTCTGCCAGCTCAATATCAGGCGTATTGATAAAGTACCTCGCGCAGCGCGTGGAAGAGATCAATGGACGCATCAATCTCGTCTTTGCGGATAGACACGCTCTCGATGTTCAAGCCCAATGGCAACGTTTTAGCGTAATTCTGCCCCAGTATCTCCTTTAAATTGGCGCAGCATAGCTCGATAGATTTCGCCAGAGGTGACGCCGCCTCTAGGATAGCTTGCTCGGTGGAGGGAGGAATAGCGATGCCCAACCACTTCATAAATTGCATCGTCCTGGGGTTTCCGCATGGTGTAAAGGTGAGAATGATACGGCGGGGCACTACCCCTCGCTCATGGCAGTCGCGGGTATAATCCTCCAGCATTTTGATGGTCGCTGCCGGGGAGTAAACGGCCTGCGAGATAAAGAACTGGCAACCCGCTGCGGCCTTTTCTATCATTCGCACGCTCTCACTGCGCGGTGGTTGGTGGCGTTCTGCGATAGCCACGCCCCCAAGGGTAAAGCCGCTGGGATGCGCGGCTGCCATCTGTGTCGCCCCTGTCAGTAATAGAGCTTCTGGCGGGCGTGTGATATTGCGTGATGTTGGCAGTCCCACCAGGGAAAGATAGCGAATCCCATATTGCCCCGCGCTCTGGTCTAACCACGCTTGCCAGGACGCGGCGTCCATCTGCCCGACATATTTGTAATTGACGGCGGGCAAACCGGTGCGCTCATGCAGCAGTTGGGAGTAGCGACGCGTGTCAATAGTCGGCAGGAAAGGAAATGGGCGTGGCTCCTCGGTGCGCGCACTTTCATCCTGCACATCATAAACCACCAGCCCATCGAGCGGCAGGGCCTGGACGCGGTCAATGAGCTTGCTGGCCGCATTCTCAATATCTTCTGCACTGGCACTGGCCCGTGGCGGCGTGGTGCCATAGAGCAACACCGGTTGGGTGGGATCAAATAACTTCGTTTCAATACTCATGGAAAAGGGGTGACGTAGCTACATAAAATGTGCAGTGTCTCCTGCACCTGCGTCCAAGGCACCCACAAGGGATGCCCCTACAACCTGCTCACCATCTCAAGGTTTCTTTATCGTCGCCCCGGTCTTTGGCGCAGGGGCGGGGACTGCCACTTTCGGCGGTGCTGGATGAGGCGGCGAGATGGCACTGCGTGGTGTAATGGTGAAGCTGCCTGCGATGTAGCTCTTGTAGCGGTCGGGCAGGCGCAGGTTGATTTGGCCGGGCGTCTTCCCATTCTGCGTTTTGCCGAAGTGTAGGTTCATCGAGTATTTGCCCATAAACATCACGCGCTTGCTCTGAGCCGGACTGGGGCCGGTTGACCATTCCATAAAAATATGCGGAATAATAGTGCCGAGGGGCGTTTGCGGTTTGACATGGTAGCTCTTGCCATCCAATTTCTCCCCCGTGTTCAGGAAGAGAAAAATTCTCAGATCGCGAGCTGGAATCGGCCCCTGACCCTGGCTAAAGGTCAGCACACCATTGGATTCCATTACCACTTTATCAACATTGAACGGTTGCCCGTAAATACTGCCCTTAACAGGTTGCGTGGGCAGGGGTGCATTACTGATGTCGGACGCGGGCGTGGTGGCGGGCGGGCCGTTCCAGGCGGGTTCAGGGTCTTGCGGATCGGGCGTGATGGCAAAGGTGCCCGCGATAAAGCTTTTATCCATATCGGGCAGGCGCAGGTTAATCTGGCCGGGTAGGGTGCCGTGCTGGGGCTGGCCAAATTGCAGGCGCAGGGAAAACTTGTCGCTATAATAGACGCTCTGCGGCATGGCCTGGCCGGGCGGCGTCCAACTCATGTGGACGCCCACGACGCCCAGTTGAGCGCCGGTTGGCCCACTGTACAAGTGCTGCTTCTGCCAGTCAGGAGTGCCCATCGTCGCCGGGCGCACCAGGAAGGTGCGGCCTGGTAGTTTCTCGCCACTTTTCAGGGTGATATGCACTGCAACTTCGCGGGTGTTATTGAAGACCTGGCCTTGCCGCAGCGTCAGATGATACTGCGTGACCTCAGTCACTTGTTTGCCCCGCGACATCATGGGGCTGGTGCTGGTTTGAAGTTGAGCCTTCTCCACCGTGAACTTCTGCTGATGCACCGTGCCCGCTGCCGGTTGCGCGGGGAGGGGAGCTTTCGTGACATCCTGGGTGAGCCTGGTGGGAGCCTGGGTCGGCATCACAAAGGCAGCGCGTGGCGTGCCTGCTGCACTGTTAGTAGTGGTGGTATTTTGCGACTGCTTGCTCGAATGAGGGCAGCCACTCAGCAACGGCAACGATAGAGCCGCCAAGGGTAGCCAGACCAGCGACTTGGTTAAATTATTTCGGCGTGGGCCGAATGGTTGTCTCATCTTTCTCCTGTCATTAGGAACGCTTTGCTAATTCTTATTTTACTGAAAGGAGCAACAGACCCCCACCCAGCCTCCCCCTTGTTAAGGGGGAGGAGGTCGCTCCCACAGTTTGCTCGTGTGGTTAGCACTGTCTTGGAATTCTTTTATTGTAAGTTGCGTGGATTATAGGTTGCGTGGGGTTAGCCGATGGTGGAGTGTAACTCCTCCCCCTTAACAAGGGGGAGGCTGGGTGGGGGTCTGTTCCCCTTCATTCTTTTCCTGCTGCCATTCATCGAGCATCTGTTGCAAGCCCTTTTCTAATTCTTGCACCCGGTCGCGCAACCAGGCGGCTCGTTCATATTGGTCTTTATCAATGGCGGCTTCTTTGGCTTGATTCAGGTCAGCGATTGCTTGCTGCAAGAACTGCTTTTTGAGACGTTCCGCGATCTGGGCAAAAGCATGATCCACGTCCAGGCCGCACTCACTGAATAACTTGACCCAGCGGTCATCACGCTCACGCAGGAGAACATAAAGCCAGTGTTCCACGCTCACTTTCTCATGCCCCATTTGCTGCGCTTCGAGTGCGCCAAGGGAGAGGATGAATTGTAGTCGCAACGTGGTATTGTAAACGGCATCTTTCGTCGGAGACGATTGTGGCGTGTCTTCCGCGGTTGGGCGATCATAGAGAATATTGAGCATTAACTTTTTTACATTGACTCCTAAATTACGGAGTATGCTCGTGATATTATTTTCTTCATGTGGCTGCTCTTGATAGAGTTGGCGGAGATGACCCTCGTCGAGTTCACCAAGGTCAACTGTATCTCTCAGCAAAGAAAGCAGAAGGTGTTCCGGTTTTACATGATTACTTTTGACGTGACGGGCTTCCAGAGCAGCTACCTGCAAACTAAATAAAGATTGCGCTGTTAGCTTAGGTGGCTCGGCAGAAGGATCAGGTTTAGCTTGTTCCACCGCCGCTAATAGAGCCTCAATCGAAGCCTGGATTCTTTTAGGGGTGATGCCCACTCTAAGGAAATCATGGGCTGTCCCCGCATCGTGCTTGAGAAGCGCCAATAACAAATGCTCAGGGTTGATGGCTGGACTATTAAAACGCTGCGCTTCTTCCTGCGCCATGAGAAGGATGCGTCGGGTGTCTGCCGCATAGCGTTGCCACATAAAAGTTCCTTGCTGGCTTGGAGCCGGGCATTGAAATACCCGGCGGGGAGGCTAAAGCCAACCGTCCTCCCGGACGGCTCTGACTATAACTTTGTCCTTGTGGCGTCCGGTAGGACGCTTGGCGGCTTGTCCGCCTCCTTGCCGGGTATTTCAATGCCCGGTTTTCATGGATAGGATGTTACCACCTGAATAAGAGTCGGCGGCAGGGTGTGTAGCTCGCTCTGCGAGAAGCCAGCGTTGCGGAACATGCTTTCGAGTTGTGCGAAGGTGTAGGCATCGCCACTGGGCGTGGAGCCAAGCATGGTCAAGCTAAAGGCGGCGGCCATTGGCGGTGAGATGCGGTCGTCATTGGGCACAAATTCTAAGGTCAGCGCCCGTCCGTCTGGTGCCATAGCCGCCCGGATTTTGCGCAGCAATTGCTCGTTGGTGGCGACATCGAAATGGTGTAGGAAGTTGGTGATTAAAATGAGGTCATAGCCCCCACCGAAATCCACCTCAAACGCGCTGCCGGGCAGCAGATGATAGCGGTCGCTGACTCCACTGGCCGCTGCATTCTCCTGCGCCACTTGCAACACGTTCTGCCAGTCTACAGCAGTGATTTGGGCATTGGGAAACTGACGCGCGAAGGCAATGCCAAAGACACCGTGACCGGCGGCAATATCCAGGACTTTAAGCGGTCGGTCGGTAGCGAGCGGATGAGCCGTATCGCCTTGCACCAGCCCTACCATCCCCTGTGCAGGCATCATCATGAGGGGTGCCATGCCGCGTGCAAAATCCACCCACATGGGATGATCGGGAGTCACCGAGCCTTCGGCTGGCAGCGTCGTCCTCCCCTGCCGCACGGTGGTCGTTAAATCATTGAAGCCCTGCATAATCATGGGCGAGTTCAAGAAGCGCAGAGCACCGCCAACATAGGCCGGTGAGCTTTGATTGAGAAACATCGTCGTAGCGGGGGTGAGGCTGTAACTTTGTCCCTCTTTGGTGATAAAGCCGATGATGGTGAGGTAATCGCACAAGATACGGATGCCGCGCTGGCTGGCCCCGCACTGCGCCGCCACTGCCTCGGCTGTCGCGCCCTGGCTGCCGTCTTGACTGAGTTTTCCTATGGCCGTAAAGACACCTAACTCCACGGCGGCTTTGAGGGCTGCCGAGCGTTGATAAGCATTGGCGGTTTCAAAGAATAAATCCGGCGAAAGATTGGGCTGAGACATAAGTAAGCTCCTTGTAAATTGTTGCTAACTTATTATACGTGCTTAAATGAGCTGCGGTATCCTGACGCTATCTCTAATCTCTGATAAAGGGAATAGCCCTCACCCCCAGCCCCTCTCCCACTGCGTAGGCGAGGGGAGTGCAAGGGCAAAGTTTTCACGTTATTTAGGGTGTAATCCATTATAAAATAGACCAGGTTTAAACAAAACGAGCAAGTTATCCTTCGTGTTCCCCTCGCCTACGCAGTGGGAGAGGGGCTGGGGGTGAGGGCTACTCCCAGCCATTGCTCAAATCACATATATCCAGCATAACCCAACAGCTCACGAGTTTCTGCGTCGGCGTCTTGCAACAGCTTGGTCGTTAGTCCCTCTTCCGGTTTGACGCCGTAGATAGCCGGTTTCTGCCAGGCCGGGCCATAGCCGAAGAGCAACAAGCGGCGCATGGTGCAGCCGGGCTGGGTGGGCAAGGCACGATGCCAGAGGGCGCCATGACAGATGACGAGGCTGCCTGCGGGTAGCTGTAACACCACCTGGCCCGGTAAATCACCAAAGTCATTGGCGGGTTGATCTTCGTTGATGCGATGGTGCGAACCTGGCACCACCGCGAGCGGGCCATTGGTCTCATTAATGTCGTCCAGGTAGAGCAGCACGTCGAGCGTTTGTGGGCGGGCGAACCACGGGGGAATCGGGTCGGGGATGAGGCGTTGATGAAAGTGCCATTCGGTTTCCTGGTTGGGGGTGTCAGGATAACAGACGCGCCCCGTAAAACCGCGATGCTGCACATAAGGCCCGAACATGGCGCGCGCAATCGAAAGCGTTGGCTCCCATTTCAAGAAGTCCAGGAACGCGGGATGTTTATCCATCAGATGGCGAATGAACACCCCGCCGAAAGCACGTCCTCCCCCTCTTTCGAGATGCCCGTCACGCTCCACAGTCTCATCCAGGGCGGTGCGCAGTCGCTCGATTTCAGATGGTGGCAGCAAAGCTTCGCGCACCAGATAGCCATCATGGGCCAGGTTCTGGATTTCTGCGGGGGTGGCTAAGACTTCCACTTCACGCACCGGAAATCCTTTGGCATGGTCGCGCACCCGATAAGTGATGTGGTGGCGTCCGGGGATACTTGATTCGTTATAGGACACGCTCATAAAAGTTTTCCTTTGGTGTTAAGTAATGGGAGACATAATTGCAGTCAGGGGCGCAGGGACAGGGCACAATGAGTCGTGCCCCTACGGGCGTCCTGTTCCAACCCATTGGACAATGTTATACCATATCAAGGTTAAATACGTAGGGGCATGATTTATCGTGCCCTATTAGACCCTGACCCAAAACAATTAATCACATCAAAGGTTCATGATGCAGCAGCACGATATGCAGCACGATGATAGGAAGCAGCACCATTTAAGAGTTCGTCGGCCCGTCAAAATGCTGGTAGGGATATTATCTGGAGCGGCGGTGGCTCTCGCCATCAGCGGCGGCATGAAAGGTTTTGCCCAAAATGTGGCGGCAGTGGTGGCACGTTTACAGGTGGGGCCGCGTATCGAAGGCACCGCCATCACGTCGCAGGGTTGGCAAGTCACGCCTGCGGGCCAGCAGATAACCCTCGGTGATAGACCTTATGGCATGACTATCAGCCCCGATGGTAACACGCTGCTCGTCAGCAACGATGGCTATGGCACCCACTCGTTAATGGTCGTGGATCGCGCCAGCCATAATGTGCTGCAAATCATCCCCTATCGCAGTCCCGAAGGGCTTTACATCGGAGTTGTGTTCAGCCCCGATGGGCAGCACGCTTATGCCTCGGCGGGCAGCAATAACAAAATCCGCGTTTACGATGTGCAGAGCCAACATTTAACCGAACGGGAGCCGATAATGTTGCCGACGACGGGCGCGGGCGGTAAAAGAATCAATCCCTACCCGGCGGGATTAGCCATCGCCCCCGATGGACAAACCCTCTATGTGGCCGATAACCTGGCGGATGCCCTCTCGGTAGTAGACGTGGCGAAGCGCACGGTGACGGCGACCATTGCGGTTGGGCACAATCCTTATGGTGTGCTGCTGTCCAAAGATGGCCGCACCGCTTATGTGAGCAACTGGGGCGAACAGAGTGTGAGTGTGATTGATCTGCCGTCGGCGACTGTACGACAGACCGTCGGTGTAGGGACGCACCCTAATGCCCTGGCGCTTAATCCACAGAGCAATGAAATCTATGTCGCCAATAGCGATAGTGATTCCGTTTCCGTCTTAGATGGATTTACCTCCCGCGTCAGCCGCAACATTGACCTCGCGCCGCTCGATGGGGCACCGGTTGGTTCCAGCCCCAACGCCCTCGCTATCGCGCCCGATGGCGACACGCTGTATGTGGCTAATGCAGGCAACAATGATGTGGCCGTTATCCGTTTAGCGGAGCGTCCCGCTGCCAGTGCGCCGCTCTCGGCCCTGGTGCAAGCAGCGCGCAACGGGGCAGGGGACAGCATCCTCGGCAGGATTCCCACCGCCTGGTATCCCACGGCCTTAACTCTTGCTGCGGATGGCAAGACCCTTTATGTCGCCAATGCTAAAGGACTTGGCGCGGGGCCAAATGGCGGTACCCAAAAGGGTTACATCGGAAGCATGATGAAAGGCACGCTCTCGGTTATCCCTGTGCCGGATGGGGGGCAGCTTGCTCGTTATAGCCAGCAAGTGGCTATCAACAATGCGCCGCAAGATCGCGCGGTGGCGATGGCCCAGGTCAAGGATGGTTGGGCTGTGATCCCGCGCCGCGCCGGAACCCATTCTCCCATTCAGCACGTCTTTTATATCATCAAGGAAAACCGCACCTACGACCAGATTTTGGGTGATTTAGGAAGGGGCAATGGCGACCCTTCATTGGCGATTTTTGGCGCAGCCATCACGCCCAATCAGCATCAGCTTGCTCGTCAATTTGTGACGCTCGACAACTTCTATGCCGATAGCGAAGTTTCCGCCGATGGCTGGAACTGGTCTACGGCGGCTTATGCCAATACCTATGTGCAAAAGAACTGGCCGCAGAACTACTCCGGTCGCAACCGGCCCTATGAGTTCGAGGGCGGCAACCTGGCGACTTCGCCGGGCCGTGACCCGCAGCAAGGCTACTTCTGGGACTTACTGGAAACGGCGCATATCTCTTATCGCAACTATGGCTGGTGGCTCGATGGCAAAGTGACCGAACCGGAACTGATGCGCCACACTGATATGGAGTTCACCGGCTGGAATTTAAGGCTGAAAGACCAGGTGCGCGTTGACCAGTGGCTTAAGGAGTTCCGCGTTTACGAGGCCAATGGCCAGTTGCCCAGCGTGGAATTGTTACGCCTGCCCAATGACCACACGGCTGGCACGGGCGCTAACTCCCTCACGCCGAGCGCGATGGTGGCCGATAACGATCTCGCCCTGGGCCGTCTGGTGGAAGCCGTATCCCATTCGCGCTACTGGGCCACCTCCGCGATTTTCGTGGTCGAAGACGACGCCCAGAGCGGTAACGACCACATAGACGCCCATCGCACCGCTGCCCAGGTCATCAGCCCCTACACGCAACGCGGGACAGTAGATTCGACCTTCTATGACACCTCCGCCATGCTGCGCACAATGGAACTCATTGTCGGCGCACCGCCCATGACGCAATTCGATGCGGCAGCCACGCCAATGGTGAATGCCTTCACGAATCGTCCCAACCTCACACCTTACACCGCACGCATCCCGGCCCAATCGCTCGACGAGAAAAATGGCCCCGCTGCCCCAATGGCCGCCGTCTCCGCCAAACTCGACTTCACCCGCGAAGACCGCGTGCCAGACGCCCTGCTCAACGAAATCATCTGGAAAAGCCTGCGTGGTTCGCAAAACGTTGCAGCGGTGCACCACACGAGATTCAACCAGACGCGAAGTAAGGCCAGGGTAAAGCCCGGAGGGGATGACGATTGAGTTGCTGTGAGTGGGTGTGAAAGGTTAAGGCACCAATCCCTGGCGCTTTAATTCATAGGCAATAAACGGTGCCTTCTTTTCAAGATGAGAGAAGCTTATCTCGCCTGTTGTATATTCATCAATCCAAGCCTTCCGTGAAGATAGGCAAGCTTCGTCATCATTCAGTTTGAGGCGAGCAATAGTAGCTGTTACTTGAGTTTTCTCTGAAGCAGTAAGATTCTCACCAGGCAGCACCATATATGAAGAAAAGTCTATTATGAACCAGTTAGCCTTTATATTAAAAGGATCAAGAACATCTTGATGTTCGCGTTTGTAGCTATTCATGAGCAAACACGCGAGACGGTAATTTGACCACTCATAGGCAAGGTCAGGTCGTGCAGCTATGGGAATATAATGGTCTACGGTAGGTGTGCCAGTTGGTTTAGAAACCCATTGGGCGCAATAGGCGCAGATATTGTTATAAGCTCTTCTAAGGTTCGGCAGAGCGTCCGTCCAGCATTCATAGTTTTTCCATTCGGCTCTTTTCTGAGGGCTTGGATTTTTCTGTAAGAACTTCTGCCCCTCTTGGCGAACCTTTGTATCAAAGTCAGGGGGTTCTGGCTGCATGGTTACTGGAATCACAATTCCACTCCATGTTTTTCAGCGAAGAACGTCCAGCGTGGCCAAAAGACATCAATGTCAGATAGATATTTCTGAAGCTCTTCCGATACTCGTGCAATATCTTCTCTGGCTGGGTTGTCTTGCTGTTGAAGCGCTTTTGCAGATTGTATTGCTTTCTCTGCCTCTAACGAGCGTGCCTGGGCCAGTTCAAACACATCTGATTCGAGCCAGAAATCTACACGGCCCCTGTGGATGAATGGAAGTTCTTTTAGCACAACTTGATTGGCTATTAAATTATCATTGGCGAAGTCTAAGTGGAAAAGCTTATCTCTCTCCGGGACGAACTCTGGTTCTGCTGAGGCCATCACCAGGGGAGAATGAGTAGCAATAATGGACTGCACCTCAAGGTCATATTCAGAAGTGAGGTCGTTCTTTACGGCAAGCAGGGCAGGGAGAATCCGTCGCTGCCACTGAGGATGCAGATGGGCCTCTATTTCATCTATCATCAATACAATGTTCTTTTCTGGCTGTTTACGTGCCTCCTCAGAATTTATGCGGTGTTCATTCCATGCCCAAACGAGCAAGTAGGCTAATGTTATAATCCGACGCACGCCAGCGGCAGCATGAATCACTGGAACAGTGCCATAAGGATGTTCCAAAGTAGGAAATTCCCTCGTGTCATCTATCAATAACCTTTTGGGAGTGCCTGGACGTAATATGCCTAAGTCACTGCCTTGCGGTGGAGATAATGTCCGTAAAACCTTGGTAAAAGTCTCGAACGGATGCTTTTTAGGATTGTTCTGCCAGCCAACCCAATCGCGGAGCAAGCCATTAATGCGGACTCTCTTTTGGCCTCCTACTGTTTCCTCAAAGCCGTCCCATACCTGATCCCTTGTAAAAACGAAGGGACGAGGCAGAGTAGAATTGCCCTCTGGTGCTTGAATTCGGATAATGGGATCACAGATGGCGAATGATCCATCTACCCTCGCATAAATTACTAAGCCAGGAATAGTAGGCCGTTCATTGGGCACCAGCCACTTTTTGTCATCCTCCCAAGTAGTCCAATTGTAAGATGCAGTAACTGTTGGGGCGGGGCCACTCGCGCTTGCAATTTGGAAGATGATTTTAGGATCGGTTGATTGTGCATCATCTCTGGGGTAGGCGGGTAAACCGGCCCACTGCCCGGTTAGTGCCCACCACGCACATTCAAGCAAAAAGGTTTTTCCGAAGCCATTATCACCAGTTAGGATGTTGAGACGTTCGGCTGGCTCGAATTTGAGCTGGGTTGCTGGCCCCACACCTTGAAGTTCTAAATAAGCAAGTGTGCCACCTTCTTCGGCTACATCTTCCGGCAGAGTCGTAATAATGCTGCGCAACTCTTTCCAGGTGACAGGATCATCCTGGAATAGCTCCACATTAGCATAATCAGGAACGGACACATCGAATAACTCTTGTTGCTCTGTGTCGGTGATGAAGAAATCATTGACAAAAGTCTTAATTATGTGTTGAGCGGTAGTTTCAGTAGGCCATGTGCGTTCACGGTAAAGCCACACGGCCAAGTCATAAATTGGAATACGCTTATTCTGGTAAGGGGGTAAATTATTGGAAAGATTAGATTTCAATACCTCAACATAATTAAGTTGCCAACCCCACGACTTTGATGGTTTAGGGTGGATAAAGACACGCTCAAAATTACCACGGGTGCGAGAACTTTGAGCCGTTGAGGAAGCATATTTCTTGCGCGATACCCAACGGCTATCCTTTCTGTTGGTTCTAAAAACTTGATAATAAAAATCTGATGTCTTAATAGGTCTATAAAACTGATCTAGAAATTCTGTCTCTCTCCTACTAATTTCGAGTGGCTTAGTGTCACCAATGGGTATCTTTTCTTGCTTACAGACGAGGAAACTAATTCCATAAAAAGGATGAATTGACTTTAGGTTCTCAAGTGCCTGCTCTATCTGATAAAGACTTAAAAACATAGTGTTCCCTCATGGGGCTTCTGCAATTGAGACACCATGTAATCGCAAAAGATGGGGCTGAGTTCGATGCCGATTGCTGAACGCCCAGAATTAAGGGCTACCCTTAAAGTGGTGCCACCCCCAGCAAAGCAATCCAGCACTGAACCCTGTGGAGGGCATCCTATAGCCAGACAGCGTTCAACTAATTCGTCAGGGTAGGGCGCAGTTTCAAGTCCATTAGTTGATTTGGGGCGTGCTGCTATTGTCCAGACATCCTCGTCAAAATCTTGGTCTATAAGAGGTTGGCGATTAAAGTAATATTTTCTGTCTTTAACGAACATAAACACATACTCATAACTACGGCGGGGGCGATCATTCACGGCTTCTGGTAAGCAACGATCTCGATGCCATATGATGGCACTGCGCAATACCCATTTTCTCGTTTCCATTTCAGTGGCCACTCGCCACGGAATACCAATGAGAGATTTACGCTGTATGCCAATACCTACCCCACCACTTTTATCTACGGCACGCAAGCCAAACCGCCGCTTATTGCTCTTGGGATCAATACCATGTGACTTGCCCTTACCAGAATAATAGGTGTCTCCCAGGTTTAAAAAAAGAACGCCATCCTGTTTGAGGACTCTATAAACATCGTCCATAACAGAAGCTATGGCTTCTATATACTCCGGGACTGTCTCTTCTTGACCAATTTGCTCATCTACTCCATAGTCCCTTAAACAATAATAAGGGGGTGAAGTAACAACACAATTGACACAATTATCGGGAAGAGTCTTTAAGCAATTCCGCGCATCCCCTTGTAGAACTTGCCAATCCGATCCATTGGCATTACCACGCCATAATTGTGGCTGGGGTTCTGCCTTAAGCTGAGTTTGGGGTCGGGGTTTGCCAGGCTTAGTAGACACTGCTGAAGTATGCCTATTAGTGATATTGCGTTGAGGCGAGCGGCACTCGTAACCTAAATTTGTGATAGAAAGTTCTTTCCCAATAGGGTGTTCTTTTAATGCTTCCTGCCTGGTTTGTGCAATTGTCTGGCTTGAGTTCACTAAGGTTTCTGTATTGGCACTCATAGTATTATTTACTTCGGCTGCAAACTGTAATGGTTTAAATTAGACACTCAACTCGATTTTCTATTTAGCCTCCGCACTGGATATTGGCTATAGAACGTTTAAAGACGCTCAATTAATAACATTGTCTTCTTTTATTATGCCCCGAAGAGGTAATAAAGTGAAGGAAATCCTACAAATATATGGTGAGCAAAATGTTAGGGGCTACTCGCTAAGCTGCTATTGACAGGCGTAAGAAAAAATTCAAGATTACTTGAATTTCCTATCATCTTTCGGCTCTATCTTTGCACGGCACCCCTGACGCCAGACATCGAAAAATATAGTAGTTGTTGAGACAAGATTAAGGAGTCAGGACAATGGCGTTGAAATCGTTGGAAGATGCATTAGTAGATGAGTTGCAGGACTTGTTGAGTGCCGAGACGCAGTTGACACAGGCGTTGCCGAAGCTGGCCGAGAAAGCCACGCACCCGGAATTAAAGGCGGCCTTCCAGGAGCATCTGGAACAGACCAAAGGGCATGTCGAGCGGTTAAATCAAGCCTTTAAGTTGCTGGGCAAAAGCCCGGAGTCCAAGACCTGTGAGGCCATGAAAGGGCTGATCAAAGAAGGCCAGAGCGTGATGGAAGAGGACGCCGCGCCCAATGTGATGGACGCCTTCCTGATTGCGGCGGCGCAAAAAGTGGAGCACTACGAAATCGCCTCCTATGGCACGGTTTGCACCTGGGCCGAAACCATCGGTAATGAAGAATTGGCCGATCTCCTGGGCGAGACCCTGGACGAAGAGGAAGAAACCGACGACAAACTCACGGAGTTGGCGGAAGATGTGATCAACGAGGAAGCGGCTTAACTCCTGTCAACGTTTTGATTCAACGCTTGAGTGAGTTTTGCGCTTGAGTTGCGAGAAGCTGGAGGGAGAGGAGCTGAAGCTGACACCAGTTTTAGCCCCTCTCGTTATTTTGCACTCAAACTGGCTAATTCTTCGTGGAACAAGTAACCGGCGCAACCACAGCGATTGGGTTTGGCGCACAGGTCGTGGATGGTCGGCAATAAGTCACTGCGAAACTTGGATTTCTCAATCCAGGCGTCGGCGATGGACAGCGCGTCCGTATAGCGGTGAGGCTCATCGCTCAGCACAATCACGCAGGGGGAGCCGGGCTGGTGCTTCATCCACTCCACTGTCGAGTGACAAAGTTCTTGCTCGGCCAGCGACTCGCTGATAATGATGAGTTCCGGGTTTAAGCCTTTCGCTTTTGTGGTCGCTTCCTCGCAGGAGTGAGCCGCACCAATGACGGCCAGGTGCTCCTGCTCTTCCAGGAAACGGGTTAGCACCAAAACGAAGTTCGGATCAGCATCTACGATCAGGGTGTCCAGGGGCAATAAGTGAATTCCGCTCATGATAAATTTCCTTCGTTACTCATAAAATAAGTTGCGACAGGTTTAATAGTAGAAGTCTCTGCTGTGGGCGAAAGGGCCGTCTTTTCGCCCACAGATTTAGGCTCCAACATGGTCTGGCTGATACATTAATCCCGCTATCAATTCTCCGACCTGGCTAAATTCGCTGGACTTATCCAGGAAGTAATCCGCGCCTGCGGCCATAGCCCTCGCGCGGTATGGTTCATCGGCATAGTTGGTCAGCACAATCACCAAGGGCTTCCGTGGCTCACCTTGAATATCTTTCAGCACTTGTAAGCCGCCACCCCCCGGCATGTGCCAGTCCAGGACGATGGCATGGGGCAGCAAACGCCGGATATGCTCCGTTGCTGCGGGCGCATCTTCCGCCAGCCCGACAATCTCGATGTGCGTGTGCGGCGTCAGCAGAGCATCTAACCGTTGCCGGATGAGCGCCGAATCATCCGCGATGACGACTCTGACCTGATTGTCATGGCCAGCGCCTGACCACTGCGTTAAATTTTCCATCTGCCACCTCGCTCCCTGGCACCCTCGCACGGGCACCTATTTAAAGATTAGTTGATCCAACACGGCATTACTGTCGAATAAATAGTTGTTGTCGTGTCGTAGAAATACGGTTTTTCTGTCGTAAAATTACGACACGAGAGGAAGGCGCACGACTTTTTAAGGAAGGCGCACGACTTTTTATATTTCCAGCGGGGACTGCTGCAATAAATGTTGGAAGCGGTTGCGCGTGGTTTGCTTGCCCGGTAAGCGTCCCTGGTTTTCACACTGCTGGATGCAACTCACGCTGCAATCGAGCAGGTCAGCCATCGCTTCCTGGCTCAAGTTGTGCTGGATGCGGTATTCAAAGATCGGGCCGCTGCCCTTGCTGGTCATGGTATAGGCTCGTTTCGGTTTCATGTTAGCTTGCCGGGTGATTAGCCGTTACCCCAGACCGCCCAGGCTCCAATCAGCCCGGCCAGACTGACTAAAATTCCTGCGACTAGCATCTTTCACTCCTGTTAGTCGTCATCCCGCAAGGTTTGACGCCTGCGGCTCAACTGACCGCATAAGTCACGGCGGCTGGCACCCGGCAATGCGGACAGACCATCACGGACTGGCCGTGTCGGCTACGACCCTCAAAGCGCGGACTTGGCCCCATATAGTTGCAGGCTTCGCAAGTGGCCCAGCCCTCTGGCAAACGAGACCCCTGGTCGGAATAGCTGGGCGGTGCTTTAGCCACATGCGACTCATCGCCGCCATAGACATAGACTCGCCGCAGCAGGGCGAAGACGCGGGCGATCAACATGGGCGGGTCCAGCGGCTTCAGAAGGTAATCATCCGCCCCCACTTTAAGTCCTATCAGTGGGACTTGGTGGTCGGTTGCGGCAGTGGTCATGAGCAGTGGCTTGGTGCTATTCTCGCGGATGCGGGCGCATAAGGTTTCCGCCGTGGGCGTGCTCAAGTCCAAGAGCACAAGGTGAATGTTATTCTCCCGGAAGGCGCTCAAACCGGCGGCGGCGCCCACCGCATAGCGGCACTCCAGGCCAACTTTATGGAGGGTGTTGAGGATGAGGCGGGCACTGTTGTCCTCGTCGCCTACCAGCAAGACGCGGTAGTTTTTTGTAGTGCCTGATGTAGATGTGTTCATGCGATTACTCCTGTTTCTTTCTCGCGTAAATTTATGATTTTTTAACTTGATGTTGTCTGGCCGGGGCCGGCCTCGTCACCAACCACCCATAACTTCGGGTGCTCGGTGGCGAGGCAGGCCCTTTGGCTCAGGCGGGTTAGCGAGCCGTCAACGGCGAGGTTGAACCGGCCAGAGTGTCACCTTTAGCATCTTGCAAGTCGTGCCAGCCAGCCAGGACATGATCGCCTGCATGAAGGCTGCTTTCCGGCAAGCTCAACGTGACACTATGGGTGCTGGCGTTGTAACCAGCACTCTCCACGTTGACGGAGCGGCCATTGACGGTAACGCTGTAATGGGTAGGATCACTGGCCGTTGCCGCATCCAGGGCGCTCATGAAACGGAGGCCAACCAGACCAGTTGCCGCCTCGACCTTAGCGGTCGAAAGAGTGATGGACGACTTGGCCACGTTAGATGTGGAGACAGATGCCTTGGCGACGGCATTTCCAAAAATGTTCCGCGCCAGCACCTCCTGATAATCAATTTCAACAGTCTTCGTCGTGACACTAATGCGAACGGTCAAGCCTTCCGCAAGCGGAGAGTAAGCCGGGTAAGTAATGGCATTGTTGGGCGGATTGTATACGTCAATTTCGTCGGCTGCAAGGCCAGCGCGGGTGAAGGTGAGATCGTAGTTGCCAGGGGGGATATTGTCCAGGTGGTAGCTCCCGGAGCCAAAGTAAGGATCGGCGGGATACTCAACCACGGTGCTGGCAAAAATACTGCTGCTGCCAACCTTGCGCAGGGTGAGCATGGCCTTATACCTCAGATTGCCCAGACGCTTCCCGGAAATGGCACTACTGATCCCCTTGACAACGCCTTGTATGGTGACGCCAGAGGGCAGGGAGCCGTCATACTCGCTGAAGTCGAGACCGCTTAAGCTCTGGGTGGTGAGCATAACGTCCAGACCTGCTGGACTCCAGCCCCCGGTGCTATGGCCATACCCATCTGTAACGCCTATATCAGGATAAACGAAGTACTCAGCGGACGGTAAGTTGTGAAAGGTGTAGGCACCGGTGGCATCCGTGTACACTGTCTGAATGATTCTGCCGCCATCAATGGCACAGGCCACCGGGATGCCCTCAATGCCTTTCCCCTTGTAGGTGACGTGACCGCTGATCGTTGGATTAACCTCATTGATCACGAAGTTAATGTCTTTCACATTGGCGTTGGTGACACTCACTGGCGTTGAGGTCGGAGCGAAGATTCTCCCCTTCAGGCTGGCCGTAACGGTATAGTCACCAGCCACCAGGTTATCCGTGGCCACCGCACCGAAGGTATAATTGCCCTTGCTATCAGTGGTGGTCGTCCAGGTTTTGCTGCTGGTGGTGCTACTCAGCGTGAGCGTGACGCCAGCGACCCCCTCGCTGGCTGCGCCGCCCGGTGTAGTGACCTTGCCGCTAATGGTGTAGGTCGGTGGTGGCGGCGGATCTGACGCGGTAAAGTTGGCATCGGTCACATTAGCATTCGTCAGCGTCACCGGGCGCGAGGCCGGGGTGAAAGTGGTGTTTTTTAAGCTGGGCGTAACGATATACTTGCCCACTTCAAACAGGTCATTAATGGTCTCATCCCCAAAGCTATAGTTGCCCTTGGTATCTGTCGTCGTCGTCCTGCTCAGTCGGCTGGTGGTGCTACTCAGCGTGACCGTGACTTCACTGACTGCTGCGCCTGCCGCTGTGGTGATCCGTCCGCCAATGGCATAGGCCGGTTTGCCAACGAAATTGCCGGTTTTAACGTCATCCGTCAGCAGAGTGAAATTAGCATCACTGGGCGGGGTAAATTTAAAACCGGCCCTGCTGGCCACAATTGAGCAAGTGCCGGATGGCACCTTGGTGAAGGTGTAGTTACCTTTGCTGTCGGTGGTGACCTGCGCCACCGGTACGGGGGAGTATTGATAAAGCTTCACAGTCGCACCCCCGATTCCATCGCCCTTGCTATCTACCACGCGCCCGCTGACCTGGAAAGTCGTGGTTAACACGAAGTTCATGGCAACGAGGTTGGCGTCAGCTACAGTGACCTTGACACTGGCCGGGTCGAAGCTCAGACCGCTTTTAGTCGCCGTCAGGTCATAGTCGCCCTGGCGCACTGCTGGCAAGATGTAACTACCGCCATTATCCGACGTGGCCTTTTGCACGATGGTGCTGCTGCCGTGCTTGCGCAACTCGATCACGGCACCGCTGACGGCACCCCCGTGAACCGTGTAAACGGAACCGCTGATATTAAACCTCGGCGCGGTGGCTTCCTTGAAATTAATGTCGGTGACATCGGTATTATCGCCGGTGACAGTCTGCGTGGGCGGGTTAAACGTCCAGCCTTTCTTGGTGGGGGTGATTGTGTAGGTTCCGGGAGAAATGCCCGCCAAGGTATAGTTGCCATTCGCATCGGTGACGACGGGCGGCGGCGTGACGCCGTCGCTGCGGATGGCGGTGCAATTGACCCCGGCCAGACCCTCGCCGTCACGATCCACCACCCGGCCCGTGACGTTAAACTTGTCGCCCACAGCCGAGAAGTTGACATCAGGCACATCGCCTGCGGTGATGGTGACAGACTGTGATGTTGGGGTCACGGTCCACTCCGGCTTGGTTGCGGTCACGCTATAAGTGCCTCTATAAACACCCGTGATCTTATAGTTGCCGTCGTTACCAGTCGTCGCGGTAGCCACTACAGTACCGTCGCTCTTAGTCAGGGTGCAGGTCACGCCGGGCACATTGTCGCCCGTGCCATCTACACTCACATGGCCGCTGATGCTGTAGGTCGTGTTGTCCTTGAAGTTCTGCCCGGTCACGTCCCCGCTGGTTAGCTTGACCACATGACGGGCCGGGTCAAATTTTGAGCCGTCCTGCGTAGGCACAATGATGTAGCTGCCGGGTGCCACCTTGGGGAAGCTGTAGTTGCCATTGGTATCGGTAGTAACCGGTGGCACCGGGGAAGAGCTAGGGCCATTGGGATAGACTGCGTCTGGATACAAGGTGAGGGTGACGCCGACCATAGGATTGCCATCATTATCCACCACCTGACCACTGATAGCATGGGGGGTCACGTCAATGAAATCCTGGCCGCTCACGTCGCCCTGGGCATTGGTAATCGTCACGGGGTGCTCTGATGGCGCGAAGACCCTGCCATCTTTACTGGCTAGGATGTTATAGGTGCCAGCATGAAGATGGCCAAAGGAATACTGGCCGTCGGCCCCGGAGGTGATCGTCTGGGCCGGTTGGGTGCTGTCCCCGACATAAAGTGAGAGTTTGACACCCGATATTCCACTCGGCGGGTCAGACTCACTCAGCACTTGCCCGCTGATGTTATAGAATGTTGAGCCGACAAAGTTCTTCGGCACGGTGAGGTTTGATAATGCCATCGTCACCGACTGAGTGTCGGGGTTAAACGTCCAATCTTGCTTCGCAACGGCAATGGTGTAGGTGCCAGGAGCCACGTTGTTGAAGGTGTAGGCACCACTGCTGTCCGTGTGCGTATCCTCTGACGCTCCGGTGTCTGAATGACGCGACACTAAGACATTATCAACCCCATGTCCTGCCCCATCCACCACTTTACCACTGAGGCTGGAGGTGTAAGTGGCGACGAAATTTAAATCCGATCTAGGTGAGAAAAGATTGAAGACACGCGAACCGGGTGTAAAAGCGAGACCGGGCGCTCCAGGAGTGAGTGTGAGACTTTCATTGGACCAAGTAGAATTGCAGCCGAAGAAGTATCCTTGTGGATCGCTCCAAATGTCGCCTTCATTATAAGTCCTTCCAGAAGAAGTCAGTATATGTGACAATTTAACCGATATACCTCTTCCGGCAGTATCCGTAACACGTCCCACGAAGTAGTTGTAAGCAGCAATACCAGGGTGTCTGTAATCTCCCTTTTGTTCGGGAGCCAATACTGGTGGGCAAAACCGCACCGCATTGTAGTCGCTTGTAGTTATGGCAACATTATATGGGGACGGCATGAATGCCAAACCTGGTTTGGTCGCTGAAATATCATAATTACCTCCTGGAACAGGATTCAAACTAAAATTGCCCCGCGCATCGGTCACGGTTTGCGCGAAGATAATGGCATTACCACTACGGCGACAAGTGATGGCAACAGAGGTAGGATAAACGAACCTAGTTCGGCCCGCATCTGTATACCAACCATCTATGTGACCGCTGATTGTATAGGTTCTCTCAAAATTCATATTCACGAAATTATCTTTGGACACAACGACCCCCCGCGAGCCGGGTGTAAATGAAGCTCCTGAAAGAGATACTGTGATCTGGTAGCTGCCACTAGGCACATTCGTGAAGGAATAAGTGCCATCTGCGCCTGTTTTGACGCTCTGGGTCGGGGCGCTACTGCTGGCACGGGAAACAGTCACTCCCGCGATACCATTGCCCACCCCATCCACGACCTGGCCGCTGATGCTGGGTAATGCCGGTGCCATGCCCACCTGTCCCCAGCCAATGTCCATCAGGATGGCGGTGGCAATAGGGCCGGGATCATGGGTTTCGGCAGCACCGGTTACGACACCGATAGGCGTCATCATCTCATTGATACCGTGATAAGTGTCCTCATCTAAGTGCTCAATGCTGTTACCCTCCGCGAAGGGATCGGGCGCATAAAGCTTGGCACCGCTGCCACCCCCGGCGCGATTGGTCTCAGGCCCGACAAAGTAGAGATGGCCACTGGTCAGGGCGGCGGCGCGCGCGGCGGGCGTCATGGCGCTGAGGTGTTTATCCGCCAGAGATGGGCCAGCCGCCAGAAAGGTGGAGAAGACATCCGGGTTGGCGCTGCTGTAACTGCCGTTCTGCTGCAAATTACTGGCGAAGCCTAAGCCGTGCGCGATCTCGTGCATGGCTACGGAATAGAAGTCAATGTCACTGCCGTTCTTGCCATCGGTGCCATAATAGAATTGCTGCCCCAACAGCACCATGCCCGTGCCAATCTGACTATTGAACTCCAGGTCAATTTCCGGTGCGGGATTGGTGGGGGAACTGCTGGGATTGACATCCTTGCCTGCTAATTCATTGGCTAAGGCATAGGGATATGAGGTATCCTTGAGCGGCAAGCCAGGGGTGTTCGCAAAGGAGAGCGTGGGATGACCAACAGCTAAGACCGCGCTATTGAGACCCGCGGGCAACTGATCGGTAAAATGCACGCTGATGATAATGGGCACGGTGCCCTTGAGCCGCTGCGACCAGTTGGCGGCAGCCGCTTCCAGGGCGGTCTTGCGCTGCGACCCCAGCGCCGCGTCGTTGAAACCATAACCGGCAGGATCGCTATAAACTACTTTAATCGGCACGGCTTGCGCCGATTGCAGGGCTGCCCCACTCAAAGTCGTGCCCAGCACGACCAACAACATACCGAGCAGCGACCGAACCTGGCCACCCGCGGCTCGTGATTTTGTAGCGTAAGCTGCTACCGTTGAAAGCATCTGTTTAAAAAGTGTCTGCGTCATAATCTTCTCTGCTAAATACCAATGTTCCCTGCTAAATACCTGTGCGGCTGCTGAATATAATGGTTCATCTCTTATTTGCGGCCCCGTTTACGGGCCGCTTCTTAAAACTTAATGGGTTTCAACGCGCGGTGCTGTCATAGAAATAGTCATTGTCATGTCGTAGAATTACGGTTTTGCTGTCGTATTTTTATGACATGGGTGTTCTGGCTGACGAGAGCCGGTGTTGGCCGACTGCTGTGACAAAGCTTGAGGGGTGCCCGTCAGGTCATGCTGAGGTGGATACACCCCAGCATGACCCGGTGCTGGCTGCTATTTATGGCTCGGCTTGTGGATTTGGATGTTGCCGCTCTTGAGGACGTTGCTGGCGCTGTAGCCCGTGCTCAGTTGCAGGCTGAAACTATCGGCCCCAACTCCTGGCTCACGCTTATCCTCGACGGTGGCCTGGAAGGTGCAAGTCGCGCCGCCATTGATGCTGGCCTGGCCGGAGATGACGGCCCGCGTGCCATTGACAATGACCCGCTTGATGGTGGTGCTGTTCACGGTCAGCCCCGTGGCACGATCCTGGAAAGTCAGATTGCCCTGGGGCTGACTGCTGGCATTGGTCATGACCACGAAACCGAAGCTGTCCTTGCTATTGCGCACCGCGATGGCCCCGCCGCCAGTCACTTTGACATTGGGCGTGCTGGTGATCTGCACCGCTAAGGCAAAGGGCGAAAAACTCTGCGCCCGGCCTACGATGGTGCCCGTGGAGGTGTCGTTCGAGTAAGTAATATTCTCCCATTGGGCGCTGGTGGTGTTGTAATGCAGGAACTGCAACGTATTGGGGTCGGCAAACTGGGTCGGGTCATAGTTGGCGGTGATGTAAACGTAACCACCCGGATTCGTGACCTTCGTGCCGTCTGCGGTAGCCAGAGAAATATCATAAAACGTGCTGCCCAACTGAAAGCCGCTGGGTGGTGGCGGGGCGGTGGTGCTGTCTAACGCCGTGACGGTGACGGTGAGGGGCTGGGCCGGAGCCGTATTGAACTGCATTTGCGTGTTACTGCCGAGAGCGACCGGGGTTGTGCTGCTCACCTGCGCTGTGACAGGAGTCGCCTGCACCTCCTGGCTAAATTCCGAAGTATCGCCTCCTGCATCGGTGGCCGTAGCAGTGACATAAGAGTTCGCTGGCGCGGCGATGGATAGGTTAGCCGTGAAAGCTGCCACGCCTGTGCTGTCCGTGGTAACGGTGGTTGATCCTAAGAAAGTCTGTCCCTCGCCATAGCCTAAGCCATTGGGATCAAGCGACGTGTCCGATACTGGCTCGGCAGTGGCGTTAGTAAAGAACTCCACAGTATAAGTCTGGTTGGCATGGCTGGACAGGGTGCCCGTTACCGTCGTGCTGCCCAGGCTCGAAAGCGCCGAAGTCAGCACCGGGAAGTTTTGGTTGTTATTGGGTTCTGCATAATAGGTATTGCCGCCGTCATCCTGGTTAAGAGTGACACCATTAGCGCCTAAGTCAATACCCAAGCCGCCGTTGTCTGAGATGCTATTGCCGAGAATGCTGTTGCCGGTGCCCAGCCCCACGACTACACCCGTATTCACGTTGCCTTGAATGGTATTGTTGCGGATGGCATTACGAGAACCATTCCCCACCACCACGCCATCGCCTTGATTGGCCTGCACGAGGTTGCCCTGAATGGTGTTATCGGTGCTGTTATTGTCCATCACTATGCCGTGGGCGATATTATTAAAGATGTTGTTGCCCTGCACGGTGTTGCCGCTGAAGGAACTGAGATAAACCCCACCGTTATGATTGAAAGCGATGGTATTGCCTGCTCCAACGCCGCTACCGCCTACCGTGATACCCGCGCCATAGACGAAGATGCCACTTCCGCCGTTACCCTGATCCACGGTGCCGGTGGCATCCGTGCCCAAGTAGCAGCCCGTTATGGTGTTAGACCCGCCTGACGCCGCGATGCCATGCTGCGGAAAGTTATTGATGGTTAAGTCTTTGATCACGCAGTTGGAGGCGTTAACGATTAAACCGCTGGTATAGTCGCCATAGGGCTGCACACCCGGCCCTTGCAACACGATCTTGGGTTGACTGCTATCGCCTGCATAGACGGGTTGGCTGCTGCCATCTAGAGTCGTACCATTAGCATTGATGGGCGGTAATGCGGAACTAATGGGGGTGATCGTAAAGGCCCCAGTCGCCGCATCATAGCGCGTGTCGGTCTGCGGAATGTTGAAAGTAATCGTGGCCCCGGCCACGGCATTGGCCTGAGTCATGGCCCAGCGGAGCGAACCGGTGAGAGGCGCACTGTTCAGGCCATTATCGGATGTGGTGGTCACAGTGTAGACCGGTGGGATCGGCGTGGGAACTTGCGCCTGTGCCGTGCCGCTCAGGGCCAGGCTAAGACCAGCCCCCACTGCCATCAAACCCACTATGCGGCTCTTAACCGACAACTTCAACTTCGTCTTTAACATCTAATATCTCCTCATCCTGTTGTGGCTCACTTAGCGGCACCTGTTTGAGGGCACCGATTAAAAGGTAGTTGATGCAGGAGGACAACGCTGTCATAGAAATAGTCATTGTCATGTCGTAGAATTACGATTTTGCTGTCGTATTTTTACGACACGAGACGTGAGGAGATCAAAATTAGATGAGGGTGGACAGCCGCCATACAGCCAGGCGACCGCGGAAGAAGGCATCCCTGGCGGGTGCCCTCGCTGCCTGCCCTAACACGCTACTCAGCCAGATTATTTTCTATGGCATAGCGCATCAGTTCGGCAGTGGTTTTCATGTCCATTTTTTCTAAGATGCGAGTGCGGTAGGTGCTGATGGTTTGTGGTGTCAGGCATAAAGCATCCGCAATTTCGCCTGGCTTTTTACCGGCGGCTAAATGGCATAGCACCTGATACTCGCGGTCAGAGAGCGACTCGTGGGGTAGGGCGGCGGTCGGCGTTTTAGTCGGGTCAAGGCCGGAGGCCAGGGCTTCGGCCAGAGCCGGGCTGATGTACTTGCGGCCTTCGAGAATCCGCGTTACGGCATTGGCTAATTCGTCGGGGGCGCAATCTTTATTAAGGTAGCCACTGGCTCCGGCCTTAAGGGTGCGGACGGCATACTGGTCTTCCGGGTGCATACTCAATACCAGCACTGGCAGTTCCGGGCGATCCTGCTTTAAGTCTTTAAGCACCTCTAAGCCGCTGCGCCCCGGCATGTTGATGTCGAGGATAACCACGTCCCACTGCTCCGCGCGTAGCGACTGGAGCAGCTCCGTGGCATTGCGTGCTTCACCACAGACCGCATGGGGATAAGCCTTAACTAAAATATTACTTAACCCCTGGCGCACCACAGCATGATCATCGGCAATAAGAATACGCATCATAAAGTTAATCATAGAAGGTTAATAACCGGACGCAAAATTACATGACGGCAGGCTGTCCAGCGCCCGCTTATGTTATTTCTTGAACTATAGTGGTTAGATAGCGCATAAAAATCGGAGCCTTTGGGCAGATCTCGCCCGTCGGGGGTTAGGCTCTCTTCTAAATTGGTACACAGACTTCTACTGTTGTGCCTGCGCTGCCCGTCACAACCACCTGGCCGCCGAAGAGAGCAGCCCTTTCCTGCATTCCTAACAAGCCCAGCGACTGGAAATTAGCGATCTCTGCCGCCGCAATGCCCCGCCCGTTGTCTTGCACCCGCAGGAGCAGCACCGCTTGATGGGTTTCCCCGGACGGTGCTGATGTCGTCTGTTCTAAGATTACTCCAACCTGCGTCGCCTGGGCGTGGCGAATGATATTGGTTAGGGCTTCTTGCAGGATACGGAAGAGGGCCGTGCTTAACTCTGGGGACACTTCCAGGTCGCCTAAATTGGAGGCGCAATGGCAGGCGATACCGGTGCGCCGCTGGAACTCTCGTACCTGCCACTCGACCGCTGCCTCTAAGCCGAGGTCATCCAGCACCGAGGGGCGTAGTTCCGTCGCTATCTTGCGCACGATTTGCACCATATCCTGCACCATTTGCGACATCACGTCCAGGCGATAGCAAATCTGGGAGCGCACCAAATCGGTTGTGGCCGGTTCACTTGTAGCCGGTTCGCTTGTCGCCGTCCCGCCTGTACCCGGCGCGGAGCCTGGGAGGGCGGGCTGGTTGAGCCACTCTTGCAGTGCCCGCATATCCATTTTGAGGCCAGTCAGAATTGATCCCAATTCGTCGTGAATCTCACGCGCGATATGGGTGCGTTCAGTTTCAATGGAAGCCTCCAGGCGTTGCGTCAGGGCGCGTAACTGTTGGCGCGAATTATTAAGCTCCTGCTCGGCTGCCTTGCGCTCGGTGATGTCCATGACCACCCCTAAAACCCGGACCAGGGAAGCCCCAGTCTGTTCGTCCGTTTCGCAGATGGCATGGCCCCGTGCCACGATCCAGCGCGTGGCATCGTTGGGCGTGAGAAGGCGAAATTCCAACTCATAATCGGTGCAGCCTTGCATCGCACGCGTCAAGGTCGCCTGCACCACAGGCTGGTCTTCCGGGGCGATGCGCTGGAGAAAGTCCTGGAAGTTGCCCGCGAAATTCTCATCCGGGCCAGTTAGATAGACCTCACAGTTGCCCAACTGTTGGTTAAGGTCGCATGGCTCGGTGACACCATGCACCTGCCAATCCCACTTGCCCAGGTGGGCGGCTTCGAGAGCCAGTCGCCAGCGTTCTTCACTGGCGGCCAATGCGGACAGGGTAATTTGCAGTTCGCGGCGGCGGCGACTGGCTTCCTGCACTTGCTCTTCCAGGGCATGGTTTTGCTGTTGGAGATCGAGATGCAGCCGACGGGTCTGGAGCAGATTTTGAATGCGCAACAATACTTCGGTAGCATCAAAGGGTTTGGCCAGAAAGTCGTGCGCGCCGCCTGCCAGGGCACGCTGCTTCGCCTCACTGGAATCATCGCCCGTCAACACCAGAATGGGCAGATATGTGTCGGCGGGAATGTGCGGGGCTAACTGGGCCATGACTTCAAACCCGTTCAGTCCCGGCATCATCAGGTCTAAAAGAATCAAGTCAGGCTGGAACTCATGGAAGAGGGGTAGGGCGCGAAAAGGGTCGCTCGTGCCGCGCAACTGCTCATATTGTGCAGTGTGAAGCAGCATTTCCAACATCGCCACATTGTCTGCTGCGTCATCCACGATTAAGATACGCGACTGCCGCAACTTCTCTAACATTGTCATGGTGCCGGAGTGCCCTCCAAAATTAATGATGCCCTGGCTATTGGCTAATATTCCATTAATTGGGCAGAGTATACATCCTCTGTCATGTCAATCATGTCAAAATCATGTCAAAATTGGCTACTGTTAAAAAATTTACACTGATTAGGAGGGGAACCTAACCCCCAGGCCCCCTTCCCGACACAGGAAGGGGGAGGGTCAGGACGGCTGCATGGCTAAAGCAAGATTTTCCAAGCGCATCTTCACGACAAACGAGGAAGTTGTGGCTTCCCTCCCCCTTCCCGTGTCGGGAAGGGGGCCGGGGGGTTAGGTTAATCATCTCGGGCTGGCTGCAAGCCGTGCTGCCTGCAAAGTTGTAGACTCTGCATCTCACCCTGTCGTAAAAATACGACAGCACAATCAGATTTTTACGACACCCTCATTTGCATTTATTCGACAGCGTAACGCGGCGGGATGAGATATCTTTAAAAAGTGCCCGGTAAATGCGGGGTTAAGTGATAGCGTGAAGCGGGTGCGCTTGGAGTGCAAGACCATCAACCCAGAGGATTAGCATGATTGACAAAAAGCTGTTGTTCCAGAAAATGTGCCGTTTAGCCAGCGTTGCGGGGTGTGGCCTGGTGGGTCTAACCGGGGGCTTGGCCCCGGCCCAGGCGCAGATGGCCCAGCCCGCGTCCGTAGGACTGGTGCCTTATCAGGATACCTGGGCCGATGCCCAGCCGCGTTGGTGGGACATTAGTTCCTATCACGATACAAGTGGCGACCATTACAATCAGTTCAATGGCTGGGGGTTGACCTACGACGCGGCTTCTAACACAGTTAAGTCGAGTGTGTTTCAGTATCAGGGCGGACAACTTTCTCTAACTTACGACCAGAAGCCGAACAAGCCCTACTTCATCGGCCATGTGGATGCCACCGGGTTAAAACCCAACTTTGCTTATCAACTTAAACTCGTGGGTAAGCCACTTTACGGCCCGCGCGGTTGCGGCCCCTATACAGTCAAGAACTCCTCCGGCGTGGTCGTCTCCCAGGTGGATGGCGGCGGCGAAGATTGGGCCAACGATGCCATCGGGCATATTGGACGCTGGTGGAATGATTCTAATGCTTCGGGCAATACGAACGCGATCACCGATAGCGTCTATGCCAGCACCTATCCCACCGATACCATCTATGGCTACATCTTCATGGGCGACTTCATTACTGATGCGGCGGGTAACGCGAGCGTGGACTTTACGGGCGCGAACAATTATCACATCACCTTCCAGAACTGGCAGAGCGGCGGCGACGTGCGCTTATCGCAACCAGCACCCAGTTCGCCCGCCACGCAGACCGATAGCATTGGCCCCTACTTCGTGATCGCTGGCGCGGGTGCGGCTCCGAATAATACGGCTCCCTACTATGCCTATGGCACGCAAGCCCCATCCAGTTTCTATGTAGATTCCTTAGATGCCAACTATCATGAGGACGGCTATCAGAAGGTCTATCTGTGGTATCAGTATGAAGCCAGCATGACGACAGGCCGCCCCAAAACCGTTACCTTACCCGCAGGCCACTACCAGTGCCGTTTACTCATCACCGAAGAGAGCTTTCATAACAACTACGGCGCGACCAGCAGCCCCTATGGAGGCAAGTGGGCCACCGTCATGGCGAACGAGGATTTCACCAAGGATGCCAACGGTAACTCGGTGCCTGACACCAGCACCAGCAATGATATTGTCTTCGATGTGCCCAATAGCTTGGGACAATATGTCGTGCCACCAGCCGCTCCCAGTTACCTCTATTTCACGACTGGTAGCGGGCAAATCAGTCTCTCCTGGCCAGCCGTGAGCGGGGCGACTTACTATAATATCAAGCGTTCCACCACGGCGGGCAGTGGCTACGTCAAGATTGCAGGTGGCGTTAATACCAAGACCACCAGCTACACCGATAACACGGTAGTGCCCGGCGTTGGCTACTATTATGTGGTCTCAGCAGTGAACTCAGGCGTCGAAGGCCCCAATAGCAGCGAGTCGCAACCGCAACCTGCCGCTCCCGCCGCCCCTTCCAACCTGCAAGCCAGGGCAGTCACAGGGACTAAGATAACGCTCACCTGGACGGATAACTCAAGCAATGAGCAAGGTTTCAAAATTGAGCGTCTCAGCGGTAGCACCTGGACGCAGATTGCGACCGCGGGCGTTAACGTCACGACTTACACTAATTCCGGTTTGCAGAGAGGCAAGACCTATTCATACCGGGTGCGTGCCTATAACGCGACTGGCAACTCGGCCTACTCGAATACCGCCTCGGCGACGGCCATCAGATAGTTATGTCTCCCGGTCTGTAGCTGCCGCTCACCTGGCAGCCGCATTGGGTTCAATCTAACTCTGACTAAGCCCACAGCAAGTTGATCTTGCTGTGGGCTTAGTCATTAAAGCAATATTTTAGAAAAGGGGTTACAATCTTCCCGGAAATGACAGGCTCAAGCGGCGCATGAATCCGGCAAAAATGAAAAAACGATTCATTGGGACGTATTGGCGGGGTGGCGTTTTGTGCTCGCGCTGGATGTTCTGCTCTATCACTGCTGGGCCATCTGGCAAGCGCAGCCTGTTTTCGTCTTCGCTCTGCGCCTTAACCCAATGGCCTCTATTATTTCGTTTCTGCTCATTTCCGGCTATTCTATAGCCCACTCAATTACCCGCGAGGAGCACAACTTTTTCAAGCGCCGCCTGCGCCGTATTTATCCCACCTACTTCCTTTGCTTGAGTGTAGCCGTGTTAGCTTTTTGCACGGTCGGGATTCCGCAAGCCCCCTGGATGCAACGGCATACGCTTTCCCTTTACGGCGTCGCGGGTCATTTCGTGTTTGCTCAGCCCTTCTTCACTCAGTCAATGAGCAACTTTGGCCCCAGTTGGAATTTAGGCGTGGAAGTTTTGTTCTACATGCTCGCCCCTTTGCTCCTGCGAATGCGCGGTCGGTTCATTTTGGCGATGGCGCTCGCCTCAGCCGTGTTGTATGCCTGGTATCCATTCAATGACCTGCTGCCGGACGCCAGGGGAGCCATTGCCCCCGCCACACTCGCCTGGGCCTGGCTGCTGGGGTGGTTAATCTATCGTTTCCCTCAACCTAACATTCGACCCTTGCTCGTATTGCCAGCCCTTCTGTTACCAGCCATCCTGGTCATGCTCCAGCCACAGTTAGTTGACAAACCCCATTACAGCCCGTGGATGATGGTGCTGCCACTCGTTACAGTGTTCTGGTTAGTTTTCCCAACCCCCCTCGTGCTCTCACCGCGCACGCGCAAGGTATTGAATTACCTGGGCGATTTAAGTTACCCGCTGTACCTTATTCACTGGCCAGTGATTTGTGCCTTGACCTCGCTCGGTTTGGCCCTGCCCTCCACATCGCCCTGGTTTGCCTTATGTGGCTCCTGCCTCGCGGCAGCAGTTATCCTTCAGCTTGCCCGGATGCTGGCCCCGCGAGCAACCCATCACCCATTGCCAGCAACGCCAGATTTGCCCGGTTTGAGCCAGGCCAACGCGCCACGCTAGATTATGGCCCGCTGCCATCCCCAGCGTCCTCTTCTGCCTCAAGCGTTGCGTGTTTATCAAAGCCAATGTAAATACGGGCGGTGGCGGTTTTAGAGAGCGCCTGCAACGCTTCAATTTCGCGCAGGCGCAGCAGCACCGGATGGGTTGTGTACACTTGCGCCACCGCGCCGCGTTGCCGCAGGGCCTCGGTTTCGGATTCGGTGCGGATGTGCATGGCTTCGGCATCGCCCTGAGCGGCCAGGCGTTGCGCTTCAATTTGCGCCTGGGCCTCCAGGCGGCGCGATTCGGCTTTGGCCCCGGCTTCGATGCGTTGCGCTTCGGCTTTAGTGCGCGCCTCGACCAACTGCGCCTGGCTCAAACGTTCGGCTGTCAAAACGCGGTTCATAATCTCTTGCAGGTTGCCGGGGAAGATGAGGTCTTTAACATCGGCGCGCAGAATAGAAACGCCATAGGTGTTGGCCGATTCCTGCACGTCGCGCAGAATGTCTTCACTCAAGCGGTTGCGGTTGGTCAGGATTTCTTCCAGGTTCATGGAGGCGAGAGAACGCCGCGCAGCTAATTGTACATCGCTGTACAGGCGGTCTTCATAATTCTGCACTTCGTGCAAGGCGGCACGCGGATCGGTGACGCGAAATTGGACGATGATCGAAACGCGAATGGCGACTTTGTCCGCCGTGAGAATTTCCTGCCCCTTGATCGTCAGGTCGCGCTCGCGCACATCCACCAACACCACTTCCACCTTCGGACGGCGATAGAAACTGAAATTAATGTAACGCGGCACCACATAACGCCCCGCTTCCAGGATGCGCGTCAGCACGCCGTCCTGATACCAGAGGCCGCGATGGGTGTCTTTAATAATGATTTCGCCTGCCGCATTGGATTGTCGCATTTCTCCCCTCATCAATATTTGTGAATTAATCTTGTTATTAAACTCCGCCACGCTGGCTCGGATGGCTAATCCAAAGAGCAGAACAGCCCCTATCGTCAGTGCTACGGCCACACACTCCAAGAAAATATAGCCGCCAGGAGTTGGATAGCGTTTATACACCTCACCGCTCATATAGGCCAACAGCATTAGGCCAAAACAAAAGCGGGCGATAGTGCGCTGCATAATAGAAGATTGGTGTGGCTCCGTAGCAAAGCCGATGTGGAGGACGAGCTTTCAGATGAGCACCCGCTGAACCAAGATCGCATTGAGTGATAGCGGGACCTGATGGCCGCTCGCTCCTGCCTCTGCCGGAGCCACACTTTTATTGTAACATGCGTGTCGCAAGGGGAGCGGCCCTCACCCCGCCCTCACACTCCCAATGCTGGGAGAGGGGAGCACGAACTCAAACTGGCTCGTGCAATTATTGCTTTTTAGGCTATGAGAAGCATTTGCCTGTGACCTCCCCTCTCCCAGCATTGGGAGTGTGAGGGCCAGAGAGGTGCTTGCAGCCGCAGGCTGAACCCCGCCATAATTGTTACAGCTTTAGGCCCGCACAGGAAAATCAAGAGATCATGCCATTATCCCGTTTGATTAGTGATCCCCTCCAGGAGATTGCACCCGCCGACCGCGAGGAATTCTGGCGGGAGGCCATTGCGCGCAATTTTTCTCTCTCGCAAAGTCTGGTCTGGTTTGTGCTGTGCATCTTGCTCGTTGATATTTATTCTATTGACATCCGCAACGTGCTGAACTTTCCGCGCTCCGTGGTGCTGGCAGTGATGGCGATGCACACCGCCCTATTCAGTGCTTGCCTGGTCTTTTTAAGTCTGCGCCGCTGGTGCCAGGCCAGTTCGACTGCTGTTGAAGACAGCTTGCCTGCTGTCTCGGTTAACCAAGTTCCCACGAGGCAGGGAAGGCTTGCGGCCTCGACCACAACCCAACGCCAACTCTGGTTGAGCCAGGGCTTTAATCTGGTGTTGTTCGCGTTGTTAGATGGTGCCTCGCTGATTTCCCTGGTGCATGTCCATACCAACTCACTTTATGTCATCGGTATCTTTATCATCGCTATCGTCTTTTTTCTGCCTACCACGTTTTTTCGGATGCTCTATGGCGTGAACTTCCTGTTGTCTTTGCTGGCGCTGGCAATGGTCGGCCCTGCCGGGCCGTGGCGGGCGGCGGCGTTTTTGTCGGGCGTTATCTCCACCGTGCTGGCCTGGCTGTTTGCCAGTCTCATTTTTCAATCACGAGTGAGTGAGTTCCTTCATACGAAAACCATTCAGCGCCAGGCGGTTGAGTTGCAAGAGGCAAACGATGCGCTGGCCGAGCGCAACCAGGCATTGCTCACCTTGAACCAGGAGAAGAACGAGTTCCTGGGCATCGCCGCCCATGACTTAAAGAACCCGCTGAATGTGGTGATTGGCTATAGCCAAATGCTGCTCGAAGAACCCGACATGGCGCGTGAAGAAATAGATGAATACCTGGGCCTGATGCTCAACTCGTCGCAGCGCATGGTGCAACTGATTAGCAACTTGCTCGATGTTAATGCCATTGAGCGTGGCGAAATGAAATTCAAGATCGCGCCCTGCGATCTCTGCGAGAAGACGCAGCGAGTGGTCGAAACCTTTCAGCCTGCGGCGACCGCCAAGCAACAAACGCTGCACTTCGAGCCAGAGGCCGCGCCCGTCACCGTCCTGGCGGATGCCGATGTCATGGTGCAAGTGCTCGATAATTTGGTTTCTAATGCCGTGAAATATTCACCGCCAGGCAAGAGCATTTTTGTCCAGGTCAAGCCGCTGGCGCAAGCCGCCCGCTTTGAAGTGCAAGACCAGGGGCCGGGCTTCACCGCTGAAGATATGCAAAAACTCTTTGGCAAATTCGCCCGTCTGAGCGCCCGTCCGACCGGCGGCGAGCACTCCACCGGGCTGGGCCTCTCCATTGTGAAGAAACTGGTCGAGGCGATGCAGGGCCACGTGTGGTGCGAAAGCGAACCAGGGCGCGGTGCCAAATTCGTCGTCGAACTGCCGAGAGTATAGCCCTCACCCCCGGCCCCTCTCCCAATACTGGTAGAGGGGTGTCCCGAAGGAGTAGTTGATCGCTAAATTCAAATAACCGCAGAGACGCAGAGGGCACAGAAAAAACAATTTATAGCCCGCCTCTTCCCGTACCTTCTATGCCTCTGCGGTTATTGCTTTACGATCAAGTAGTTCTTTGCACTCCCCTCTACCAGTATTGGGAGAGGGGCCGGGGGTGAGGGCTATCGCCTTACTCTAACCGATCCAGATTATCTACCACCAATTCGAGCAAGCTGCGCAGTTGCTTCATGTGTTGCTTGCCGATATGACGAGCAAGCTGATCTTCCACTTGCTGGCTGAACTCCAGGGCGGTTTGTTGAACAGCCACACCGCGCGGTGTCAGTTGCACGAGTTTAGCCCGGCCATCCAGGGGGTCGGCCATTTGCGTGACATAGCCATGCTCCTCTAAATAGTTGACCAGATACGCCATGCTCTGCTTGGTCATTTCCGCCCGCTCCGCCAACTCCGTCACCCGTGATCCTGCCGGGAGAATGTAGCGAAAGACGTTACTGTGCGCCGGGCGGATGTCCTCGAACCCATTGGCGGCTAACTGTGTGTACACTTGCTGTTGCAACTTTTGATACGGCAAGCGTAGCAAGGCACCAAAAGTGCGCGCCTCCTCCGTCACGTTTTTATGTGCCATTTTATGTGCCATTTCCCGGCTCCTAAAAATAATTTTCATTTATATCTTGACGAAAGTCAGACATTCTGTCTATAATAGACATATAATCTGACTAATTTGCGGGGTGTTCCCAAGCGCGCAGGAAGCTGGCAAATAGCTGGAGAGGTAACTAAAATAAATTTCGATGGAGGAACAGGGATGCAAGTCGCGGAGTTGAACGGAGTTTTTACAGGGCAGGGTCGTGGCGAGGCCGTCAACGTGTTAGGTATTGCAGTGGAAATTCTGCTGCCATCGGAGGCAACAGGTGGGGCGTTTACGACATATCTCATGGCAGTGGAGCCAGGCTTTGGCCCGCCGCTGCATGTGCATAGCAACGATGATGAGTGCTTCTATGTGCTGGATGGCGAGTTCGAGGTGCGCTGTGGTGACGAAACGACTATTGTACGCACTGGCGATCAGGCTTTTCTACCGCGCCATACCCCGCACACGTTTCGCAATGTTGGGACGCAGACTGGTCACTTGTTAGGCTTTGGCACCCCCGGTGGCCATGAAGAGTTTTTCCGCGATGCCAACCGATTAAGTTTTCCTCCTGACCCGGAGGCGGCTACCGCCGTGTGCCGCAAGCATGGCCTGGAACTGGTCGGGCCGTAATCAATAATCAGTAGAAAAAAGAAACGACCAAGCAGCCGGGTGTCTGTAAGTAAAGACACCCGGCTGCTTGGTTAGTGGCGATGGCTTAGGTGGTGGTGTTAATGCTGTTGCCAGCGGTGCTAAAGCCGCCCTGAAGCTTGCCGCCCATAATGGTCAGCACGCCGACGAGCACCAGGGCGATCATCCCGATGAGTAGTCCATACTCGACCAGGGTCTGCCCTTCCTCTTCGACAAAAAACTGTTTAATCATGATTTCTTCCCTCCTTTCTTTTGAAAGTGTGCGAGCTTCGGTATCGTGTTTAAGGAAGCTCTCGGCTTGAGTGGATGGGTAGCGACTACCAGTGAGATTCATTGGCCGCAATATTTGCACTCGAAGCTAATTGATGCTACAACTTTGCCATTTGTTAGCAGTGGGAGAACCAGCCATAACGAGCAAGCATCCAGGACAAACTTTCTCCACTTCACTCAGGCTGCACTCCTATCGAAATGACACCGCGCGTGACTTATTAAAGAGGTCTCATAGGTTGCTCTGTCGGAGCGGGAGGCCAGTTGCAAATTTGGGAAATGTGGAATTTTCTAAAAATTTTCTTTTAACCCTTGCACCTGACGTAACGTAAGGTTGTATCGTTTAATTAGGGTCATACATGGAGGTCAAGATTGAGCCAGGGGCAGAGGATGCGAGAGGCGTGGAAAGTGGGGGCGTTGGCGCGGCAGACCGGGCTATCGGTGCGGACGCTGCACTATTACGATGAGATTGGGTTGCTCTGCCCGTCGCAGCACACAGAGGCAGGGCATCGCCTTTACAACTCTAAGGACATTGCACGCTTGCAACAGATTAAGTCGCTGCGGCAACTGGGCTTTAGTCTGGATGAGATTCGAGAGTGCCTGAAGCGTCCTGCATTCTCCGTCGCGGGTGTGGTGCAGCTACATCTTCAGCGATTGCGTGAACAGATCGAAGTGCAACACAAACTCTACGGGCGTTTAGAGACAATAGCGCAATGGTTAGAGCGTCAGGAACAAGTGCCCGTAGCAGAATTTCTGAAAGTTATCGAGGTGATGAGTATGTTGGAAAAGTATTACAGTCCAGAACAGATGGAAGAGTTGAAGGCGCGACGCGCAACTGTGGGCGAAGCGCGCATCAAAGAAGTCGAAGCCGAGTGGCCGCGTCTCATGGCGCAGGTGCAGGCGGAGATGGATAAAGGCACCGATCCGGCAGACGAGCGCGTGCAAGAACTGGCGCGTCGTTGGCGCGGATTAGTCAATGAATTTACAGGCGGCAACCCCGGCATTGAGCAGTCGCTACGCACGATGTATGAGCAGGAGTCGAACGTGTCCGGGATGGATACTGCGGCTATGCGACCGATGATGGAGTATATGCAGCGGGCGTGGGCGGCCTCTGGGGGATGAAGGCGGAAGGATGAAAGGGGAGAGTAGACAGTATAGCCCTCACCCCCAGCCCCTCTCCCAATGCTGGGAGAGGGGAGCACAAAGGGTTATTCGCTCGTTTACCTTGTTATGCTTCTGAAAGCAATACGAGAAACATAGTCCTGTGACCTCCCCTCTCCCAGCATTGGGAGAGGGGCTGGGGGTGAGGGCTATACGTCTCAGCGAGCAATTTTACGCGCCGTTACCAGCGCCACCAGCACCAGCGGGGCCACCGTTGCCGCCGCCACCGCCATTGCCACCGCCACCACGTCCGCCACGACGACCACCGCCATTTCCACCACCGAAGCCGCCACCGCCAAAGCCGCCGCGACCGCCACCCACACCGGCTCGCGCGGTATAGGACGACTCATCGCCGATCAAACCTAACACGGTGAGCAGAGCTTCCAGCTTCACATTTTTGGAATAGCTGACGGCTGTATCCAGGTCTTTCACCGCAGTTGCCTGGCGGGTCTTTTCCTGGGTTATGGCATCGCGCAGGTCGCGCAGCATAATCGCTACTTCGTCATTGCTGGTGGCCGGGTTGTTGAGGGCCGTGGCCAGTTGCTGCTGCTTATCGCGGATGTCCTGGCGAGCCGTATCCTGCGCCTTCCAGTAGGCGATAATCGGGTCTTGCACGGCTTTGTCGGCAAAACCGGCTCCCGTGAGTTGCTGGCGGACGCGGTTTTCCATAAAGCCCTGGATCGCCGCCTGGCGCTGTTCGGGCGTCATGTTCTGGAAGTTGGGACGACCGCCGCCGTTGCCTCCATTACCGCCCTGTTGGGCCTGGGCGATGCGGGGTGCGCTTGCGGCCAGGGCGACCGCTACGGTTCCGACTAACCATTTTGTGTGATGTGTGTGTTTCATCATTTTCTCCTTGTGTTCTCGTTCTTCTCGCTCATTTTTATTGTGTTCTGTACAAGCTTTGTCCGACAGCTTGTGGTGGCCGCGCCACGCGGCATGAGCGACCGAGGGGCGGGCTTCTTTGAGACGAATTTTTGGCGCTTCATCGTCGGTCAGCAGACGTTGCTGCTCCGGCGCATCGCGCAGCAAAACGGGCTGGCTCATGCGCGGCGTGGCAGCGGCCAAGTCCATCGCTGCGACTTGTAATTGACTACCGCCACCTGGCAGGGTTTTACGGCTCGAATGCGCCAGGAGCCTAACAGCACTCCCCGCTGTGTCAGTTCCCTTTGCACTGGTAGCTATGCTCTGGACTTGGCCATTCTTTGCCTCTGCGCTCTGCACGGGTGACTGCTGCTCCGTGCGAATTTGCGGCAGAGAAAGGGCTGAGAGCATGGTCGCCGTGTGAGTCAGCCCCAGCGAATGTAAACCGGGTAGGGCCGCTATGGACACAGGTTTAACGGTGCCAGACTGCATGGCTGCATCCGCCGTTGCCGCTGCATGGGGCGGAGTAGCTGGACTGGCTACGGATTGAAGTTTTTCAGTCTGGGCATAGCCTCCTTTGGCATTGGGGTGAACTGGTTGGCCGGGCACGCGGGGTGCCTCTGCCAAAACTTCTCCTGTCGGGACTATTCCTGGTGCATGACGCGTGCCTGCGGCCACCTGGTAAGCCCCAGTGCCGACGATGGCCGTGCCGACCAAAACAGCAGTGGCCGTTTTGAGTTGACCCAGTAGCAGTGCCCGGTGGACATGCTGCGACAGCAACATGACCTTCGCCCCTGTAGGAGCCGCCGTCAGGGAAGATGCCGTCAGACCTACGGGCACTTGTAGGGTGGCTGCCAGGCAACTGGCCGGGGCTGCCTGCACCGCGTGCTCGGAAATGAGATAAGCTAAGACCGCACCCGGAATCACATAGCCGCGTCGCGTGAAGAAGTGGCGTAGCTTATCCACCGCCCGTGCCACCCTCATGCGTGCGGCATCTTCAGAGATCATCAGGGCGTGAGCCGTTTCCTGGAAGCTTTTCTTCTCGAAGAAGCGCAACAACACGGCATTGCGATCTGCTGGCTTGAGGGTGTCCAGTGCCTGATGTAACAGTGGCTCGACTTCGGCCCAGTCCAGTGTTTCCCCCGGCTGTTCAAGCTCGCGTTTCATCTCTTCGGCCACCTTTTCCTCACGGCGCTGCCGTCGCGCTTCCTGTTGTAGAGCATTCTTAGAGGCGAAACGCGCCGTCTGAAACAACCAGCCCGACAGCACCGTGGCCGGGGCCAAACGATTCGCTTTTTGCGCCAGGATCACGAATACCACCTGTGTTACATCCTCGGCTAAGTGCGGGTCACGCACCTCGCGCAAGCAGGTCGAATAGACCAGATGGATATAGCGTTCCACCAGATTGGCAAAAGCCGCCTGCGAACCTGTTTCCTGATACTCTTTGAGCCACTGCCCATCATGCATATAAGGCTTCTCTCATACAGTAATGTGTGCTGGACACGAAACCGAACAAAAATTTCTAAAAATTTTAGATTCCGGGGATTTATACCACGTTGGAGCCATCGGCGTGCCAAAGGTGAGGGATGGGGGACGAGGGATGAGGGATGAGAGGCACCGGGGCAGCCATGTTGGATGTGAACTACTGGTAGGGGCAGCCCTTGTGGATGCCCTCCCCATCGGTACTGCCGTTCATCCCTCATCCCTCATTCCCCATCCCTCATCTTGCCCGCAGCCGCAGCACACTCACCGAGTAGGCAGGGAAGGTGCGCCCAAAGGTTGGCCCTACGCCCACAATGTTGAATGTGTGCGGCGCGACTTTCTCCGGCATCTCGACTGTGTTCACATCCATTGGTTGCCCGCTCAAAACCTCAACCGTCGCCGTGTTAGCCAGACGCGGCACGCCTTGCAGATTGAACTGGATTTGCTGCGGCGTGGCCGCCACGTTGACGACTTTGAGAATAATATCGCCGCGCTTCAGGTCACGGGTCACGCTGGCGTAAATCGGCACGTTCGAGACAGGCGGAGCTTCCACCGCTTCGGTAATCAGTTTGTCATCGAGAAAGCAGCGAATCTGGCGACCCCGCACTTCGATGCGGATGTCATACCAGCGTCCGGTCTCGACTGTTACCGGGGCCGCTTGGCCCAGACCGCTTTTATTGCCCCCGACGATGCGCTCTAAAGCGGTGCGGGTGTTGTTCCAGCCGCCGATGTTCCACCACACCAGATTATCACTGTCCTGCACATGGAACGGAATCAGGAACCCTTCCGCGCCGCTAATCTTGCGTGCCTTGACGCTATAGGTGTAGTCCATCCAGTTGGTGTCACCAGCAGTGGCCAGCGACAGCTCACCATTGCCCGACTGCACCAGATCACCGTCTGCTATCTTCCAGGTGCCACGGCCAGCTTTCCAGCCTCCCCCAAAAATAGTGCGCTCCAACCAGTTGATGCTGGAGTCCGTGCCGCTGGTCAGAGCGTCCGTGCGCTGGGTCTCAGAGTCCAAGAGTTTGACTTTTGTTACGCTCGCGTCTTTAAACTCCGCCTGGGTGTGCCAGGTGCCCACGCCCACCGCGCCATGCGGCAGGGCCGGAGCCTGTAGCGGTGCGCCTACCGAGGTTAAATCAAAGGGCAACACCACATCGCCCTTACTGTGGTTGAACATCGCCTGCATATAGTAGGAGGGCGAGCCGAAACTGGACAGCGCGTTATAACCAATCAGGTTCTGCGCCCACTGCCGTGCCCCCGGATTGACATTGACGAGCAGGGGAGCGTAGGCGGCCATCTCGACTACATCCGCATTGCGTTCCAGTCCCGTCAAATAGGCCGCATCGCCGAGGGTCGCCCGCACACTGGGGGTGGGGGGCGCGGTGCGGAAGGTGGTCTGTTGCCAGGGCTGATCGGCGTCCTGGGTAGCCCATTCACCGACAAAGATTTTGGGCTTGCTGCGGTCATAATTATCGTAGTTATGCGAGGCGCGCAGCATGTCGTTGAAGTTGGCGTAGATATGGTCATCCACGATGTCGGGACGGCGCGTTTTAAGATCGCCGCGTGTGGCGATAATCTTGAGTTGGGGATAGCGGGCGCGAATTGCGTCAAAGAATTTGGCAAAGCGGGCCTCATAAACATCCAAGGGGTCGAAGAAGTCTTCATTACCCACTTCCACGTAGCGCAGCTTAAACGGAGCCGGGTGCCCATCCGCCGCGCGCCGCGCGCCCCACGGGGTGCTTTTATCGCCGGAGACATATTCAATTTCGTCTAACGCGTCCTGCACCAAGGGACTGACATCGGCGTTATTCGGCAACCAACCACGTCCTACCGATACCGCTAAGAGCGGCTCCATCTGCAAATCTTCGCACCATTCTAAAAACTCCAGCACGCCTAAGCCATCACTGGCGCGATAGCCCCACGCCCCCGGATGCCCCGGACGCTGATCCACCGGGCCAAGCGTAATCTTCCAGGGGTAGTGGCCGGGATCAAGATAGTTGCCGCCGGGGAAACGGAGAAAGCTCGGATTCATGGCCGCCAGTTTTTGCATGAGATCAATGCGGTTGCCATTGGGCCGGTTGTGGTAGGTTGGCGGAAAGAGTGACACGAAACTCAGCCAGACGGTGCCCGCCTGCCGCGTCGTAATGACCAAGCGATTATTGAGCGACGGCGCGCCCCGTCCCGTCCTGAGGGTAACGGTGTATTTCTTCCATTGTGGCGTCACGCCAGCGACTCGCGCCTGGGCATAAGTCGTGTGCCCATCGTTGCTTTCGATGCTCACTGTCAGTGGCCCGCCCCCTGTGGCACGGGCATAAAACGATGCGCGGTAAGGGGTCCGCGGGTAAACCGGAATGCCCCAGAAGCCCTCGTTGGCCACGCCCACGCGCCCGCCTGCCGGGTTCGCATCTAACTTGAGACTGACGTTCAGGGCGGCATTCACGCCATTGGTTTTATCGAGACTAATGCTGCCGGTGCCGCCGCCCTCTTGCACGATTGACCAGTGCGCCGGGGCGTCAGGGTTGTCCTTAAAGCTGCGGTTCTGCACCAGTTCGGCATACAGGCCACCATCGTAGGCGTGGTTAATCTCTTCAGTCATCAATCCATAGAGACTGGGATTAATCCGTGCCCCCGGCTGATTGGCGCGGACATTCATCTGCCACGTCTCGGCGCGGGCGTTACTGCTCCACAGGCCAACCGATGCTGCCCACAGCATTGCTGCCTTAATTGTTTGCTTCCGTATCATTTGTCCTTTCCTGGCTCCCGCTTGAGGCAATTTGAGTCTGAATGGAGAGCTTGCTTTCCAGTGTAAACCGATTGACGGAGTTCTGCTGATAAAGAATGATGCTAAGTCGTCGAGCGATAGTATCTGTGCCATTTAGGGTGCGGTGTCAGCCATAGCAGCCATAGCCCCTGGAGTGCCATTCTCATCCTGAAACTGGGCGTTATAGAGGCGGGCATAGGTGCCGTTATGGGCTAACAAATCAGCGTGCGTTCCACGCTCCACGATGCGCCCCTTATCGAGCACCAGGATAAGGTCGGCTTCGAGGACGGTGGAGAGGCGGTGGGCGATGGCGAACGTGGTGCGACCCGCTGCCAGACGGGTCATAGCTTCTTGAATCAGGCGTTCCGAGTGCGTATCGAGCGCACTGGTGGCTTCGTCCAGAATCAGAATGTGCGGGTTTTTGAGGATCGCTCTGGCAATGGCGATGCGCTGCTTCTGGCCGCCGCTGAGTTTGTAGCCGCGTTCGCCGACCACCGTGTCATAGCCCTCCGGCAATGACAGGATATGGTCATGGATAGCGGCGGCTTTGGCCGCCGCCGTTAATTCCTCGTCCCCGGCATCAGGGCGTCCATAGCGCAGGTTCTCGCGGATGGTGTCATGCACCAGGTAGCTTTCCTGCGTCACCATGCCGACAATTTGTCCCAGGGCGTCGAGAGCCAGGTCGCGTATGTCATGGCCGTCGATGGTAATCGTTCCAGACTCGACATCATAGAGGCGTGCCAGCAAATAGGTCAGCGTGGTCTTGCCCGAACCGGAATGACCCACGAGGGCGATGTGTTGCCCTGGCTGCGCGTCCAGGGAGATACCCTGCAACGTCGGCTCTTCCTGCTCGGCGTCGTAGCGAAACGTCACATCCGCAAACTGCACGGCACCGCGCACCTGAACCGGGGCCAAGTGTAGAGCGTTCGGCTTGTCCTGAATCTCTTGCGGTAAATCTAAATACTCGAAGATACGTCCAAAGAGGGCCAGGGCGCTGGATACTTCCACCTGCACATTGAGCATATTGGTGAGCGGAAAAAAGAGCCGGCCTTGCAGCGCCGTGAAAGCGACAATGGTGCCAATCGAGAGACCGCCGTTCGGCTGCCGCACAATTAGCCAACCCGCCAGCCAGTAGACGAGAACGGGGGTCAGAGAAAAGCTGAGCTGAATCAGGCTAAAGAAGACCCGCATCACCATCGAGATTTTAATCTGCGTCAGCATCAGGGCATCGTTTTCGCGGGCGAAGTCGCGGACGGCGAGTTTGCGCCGTCCACTGGTCTTGGTCAGCAGCACTCCAGAGACCGATAACGTTTCCTGCATGGTGGCATTGAGATCGGCCATCTGCTGCTGCGAGGTGTGGCGCAGGCCGCGCGAGTATTCGCCCACCCGCGCTGCGATTAAAGCAAAGAAGGGCAGGATACCCACACTGAGGAGGGTCAAGCGCCAGTCCATAAACACCATCGCCACCAGTGTCGAAAGCACGGTGGTAAAATTGGACAGCATATTGGCCGCTGTATCGGAGAGCACGTTCTGCACGCCACCGACATCATTGACTAAGCGACTCTGAATCTCCCCGGTGCGAGTGCTGGTAAAAAAGCGCAGCGACATGCCTTGCAGGTGGTCGTAGAGGCGGTCGCGCAAGTCGCGCATAATGCGCTGCCCCACCAGCATCGAAAGATAGCCGTAGCCCAGCGACAACGCGACCGAGGCCACTGTTGCCAGCAAGGTCAGAACGGTAAAATGCGTCACAACCGACAGGTTGCGTTTAAGCAGACCCTCGTTAATCAGCCTTTGCAAGTAGAAAGGCGAGAGCAGCCCAAGCGCCGCCGACGCGAACACGAGGAGGGCAATGCCCACCAGCGGCCCGCGATACGGCTTAAACGTGCCCACCACGCGCCGCAGCGTCACGTTTTGCTTTTGTTTTGTGGCCGTGCTCAATCCCGTGCGGCTTGTGCTGTTGTTGGAGTGATGTTGTGCTTTGCGCATTCTAGAGCAATAGTATCCAACACTGTTGATCTTCGTGCTTTCTCTTGCACAGGTGATTTATGGCCTTGTCTTGCTTTTGGGCATGGACGCAGACTGTGGCATAATAGTGGGTATGGATACGATGGAGACGTTTGTTGTGTTTGTTGTGGCGATAACGGCCTGCGTTCTTCTGTTTGGTCTCTTGGTGAATGTCTTAATTTCTGCCCCGCTCTGGCTACTTTGCCGTATCGTACGAAACCGCCAACAATACCAGGACAGCATAGCTCAGCACAGCATACAGGTTGAAATGGCCAATGATGGCGGCTATCAGGTGATGGAGTAGATGCTGACATTTATTGTTTTTTCCTCTGCTTGGCGTTGGGATTCTCGCTAATCTGTGGCCTTATTTACATGGCGGTGCTGGCTCTGGTCTCTGCCATCAAATGGATTGATGACCGGACGATGCAGAGGCGTGCTGCTAAAGCGCGAGAAACAGCCCAGCACAGCGTCACGGTGGAAGTGGATTAGCGCGGGCGCGGCGGAGAGGTGTAAACCTATGCGTCACTCAAAGGGAAAAGCCTTATGGCCCTGGTTGATTTCGCTCTTGATCTGTGTCGCCGTAGGGATAAGAAAATTGTGCCAGCGGACGGGATGGCCGTGGCCTAAGGTTGAAGTGATTTTACCGGTTACGAACAGGCAAACCTCTGTCCCTAAAGATTTACAACCCGTCGCCTTAGCATCTCTCGCGGATAATATCCAACGTTATCCGTATGCCAAAGTCTTTAGCGTCGAGTGGGGTTCCTATAGCCATTTTTATGATTGTGATGATCACGTTTTAAGATATGTCTATGATCGAGATCAAGGCACTTTTATGTATGATGACATAGTAAGCGCCGAGCGCAAATGTTGCGCAGAGCATCAGGTTTATGAAGGAGTAGCCGATTCAGCAGTGCTTCAGGTGGCCCATAAACGTGGGACACATCTACAACTCTCTCACTATGGTGGCAAACTCAACCCTCGATTATCCCAAGCCCTTCATTCTTGCTGCATGAGTCGGGCAGTAATCAATTCCGAATTGCAGCGGCACAACCAAGTCATGCAACGGCTGCGTTCCGGCTCCCCCTAATAGCCCTGGCTGTGGCATAATAGAGATATGGAGCTTTTCTTTCTTTTTGCGATTGTGCCGACTATTTTCGCTGTGGCAGAAGTTGTCGTATGGATGTGCGAAATAAAGCACACTCAGGCGCAAAAGCAATACTTTCTCCAGGATCACAGCGTCACGGTCGAAGTATCAGATAATGGCGGCTATCAGGTCAGGGATTAATCAATGCTACTGACTCTTCTGAGTGTCATTCTCTGTGCTACCGCTTACTGCATCGTGCTAGGCAACATAATCGCTAAGTTGCTCAACCAAGGGGCACGCCAACAGCAAAACGAGCAACAGCACATCAAGCAGCACAGTGTCACGGTGGAAGTGGATTAGCGGGTTTGTGATGGAGCCAAGGTGTTATAATGGAAGCATCATGGATCGTTTCCGACTGGGTTTAGTCATGGTGGTTTCTGGCCTTGTCTGCACCATTGTTGGCTATTTAATGCTGCGATCCATTGGCCCCGGCAGCGAGGGTCGGGCTATGGCCGGGGTTGGATTGGCGGCCACAGGTGCCATAGATGCGGTGCTGGGTGCTATTCTGACCGTCCTCGGAGCACTCAAGAAGTAACACCCTCAAATTCTCCCACAGCACATTCTCCCCACAGCACACACCAGGATTAGCAACGTAGCGGCACAATATATCGTTGGGCCGCTGTGCTTGGTGTTCGATGAACTGCCGGAACAGATTAATGCAAGTTATATAGGGAAACGAGAGAAGGATTCCCATGAGCTACGGCACCAATCTTTATACAGTTGATATTGAGCGTCTTCAGACTATGTGTTCCCTGCCTGTAGAACAGTGCAGGCTGTGGCATAATAGCGGGTGTGGAATCCTTTGTCTTGTCTCTTCTATTCTATGGCTGCACCGTGGGGGGCTGCGTGCTGGTGTTAGGGGCCGGGTGGCTCTATGCGGGCGTTAGAACAATGCGCAAAAAGGAGCAGCAGCAGCACAGCGTAGAGATTGAAACCCAGGACGACGGCGGCTATCAGGTGGTGGAGTAGAAGGTTATGGGATTTCTCTGCGGCATCCTGGGAGCTATCCTCTTGCTCACCGTTGCCATTGTCGGCGGCTTTGTTACGGTGGTCTTGTTTGGTTTTGCCTCTGCCGCCAATTGGCTCGATAAACGGGCCATGCAAAAGCGTGCTGCTAAGGCCCAAGAAATAGCTCAACACAGCGTCACGGTGGAAATGGAGTAGAGCAGCGATCAGAGGAACCAGAATGGAACTTCTTCGGGATATTTTGGGCATGGTCATGGATGTGGCTGCACACCATCATGCTCGCTCATGGGATGACATGGACGGTGATGAATTCCTGCTGCTCTCTATCGGCCTGGTCATCTTTGCCATAGCCTTCATGGTTTATCTGCATTTCTCTTAATTGGCTGTAACAGATAGATAAGCCACATGAACTGGTCATGTAACCGATACTCACTGTTCTCTGCTCCACTGTCCAGGCCTGCTTGACAGCAACTTCCCGCAACAACTGAAATCGTCTTAGCATAACTCAACTGGCTACCAAGATAGCGAATCAACCAGCGAAGGAATTCGCGGGCTGCAAGACTAAGTCCGCGAGGCGGACTGCCCCAGTCGCCGCAGGGCGACTTCGTTTTGCAGTCCCCGTTTCAACCACTGGGCCGTAGCAAGTTGAGTTAGCATACGGGCAACTTTAAGCCACGATAAACTCAATCCTGCACATTTACAATCCGGCTATTATCGCTGAAAATAAATAAGTAGATGCGCTGAGGAGGAGGGAACTCATGTGGTTCCATCGAACGGAGAAACGGAAGACGCCGTGGGGCGAGTTTGAGCGTGCCCAATATGGTTGGAAAGGGCAGGTCACAGTGGGCGCAAGAAAATTGGCAGTTATGGTGGATGATGTCAATGGAGAACCCAATCCGCAACTGCTGGCCCTGCTGCCTTACATTGACCAAAATCTGGCGACGTTGGAGCGGGCCGCGCAAGCCGCCGTCACCCAACTGCACGAATATGAGTTATCCCTCATCACCGATCCCGACGACGAGGCAGCGGATTTTTCCTTTATGTTTGATGCCTGCGCCGAGGATGCCGACGACAGCATCACGGTGGAATTCAAGGCGGGCCAGGTCACAGGCTGGCAGCGGCTCGACTAAACCGTTAATGAAGCCAGGGGGTTATTGAGCATCATTCCCTCTGCGAACCCATACAGGCTAACTAAAGCGCCTGTAGAACCTACGTCCAGAACCTATATCACCGCGATTTGTGGGGAGGCTGCTAAACATGTGGAGACTGATAAACACCATGACACCAAAGAAACAGCATTGGAGTGCGGGGGTTATTCTGCTGGCATTCGTTGGCTGCTTAACGGTCGCTGCTCAACAAGCTGCGCCGCAGCCGCCAGAACACAGTGGCCTGGCCCCGGCTGCTCCTGTCGGCTCGTTCCCTTTGTCGCTCGACAAGCCCCTGGAGATGGCCGTCGAGTCGCCCGGCGTGGAATGGAGAGGCAATACCTATCACCTGGTTCAGTTGGGCCGCGCTCAGTTCCATCTGAGTGCCTTGTCGCGCCTCACGGCCACCTTTTCTGGGGGTGTGAATACCTTCGATGATGTGGACTATGATGTGCATGTGGCCGTCTTCAACGCGCACGGGCAACTGCTGGGCACGGGGCGCACTGTCTGCTCTGTCGCACGTATCTGGGCGGGACTCAGCGGAACGACATCAAAAACATTAGACGTGGATTTGGGCGTAAACCGCGATTACGCTCAAGCGGAGTTTTTCTCCGTAGCCATCAGTAACACTCAGGTGCTCACGCCGGATCAGTGGCAAAAGCAAAAGTGAGCCAGCAAAAGCGAGCCAGGGCTGTCCCGCACAAGGAGTCAACTGCATCTAATCGGTTTGATAAATTGGCCAGGCAAAGTCGTGCGACCAAGGCCCAAGAGATAGCCCGGCACACCGTAACGGTGGAAGTGGATTGAAGTGGATGCGGCGGCAATTACCGCCTACAGCCCTGTGATGCCGCAGTATATCCAGGACGGCAAATTGTCTCTCCGTAGCTCACCATGCGGTAGAATCAGCAGATAAAGCTGCAAGTACCGCTCAGCAGAAGCGGAGCGGTATAATATATTGTTGGGCCGCTGCGCGCATCTCTATGGTAGGTGATGGGTTTGAAGCATAGAGGAGCAGTCTAATGAATCACAAGACACTCGCCATATTGATAACCGCACAGGCTATAATAGTGACTTTATTGGGTCAGGCTAAAGCAGACCAGCCATCGCATCTATCCACCCTGCCAAAATTACAGCCCGCAAGTTCTTGTCTCCAGATAGTTCAAAGCCAAAAGGCTTTAACTCTTAAACACCCGCCAGTGTCCAAACTCATAAGCGTTAGATGGGTGCGGTATTGCGTGCTGCAACGGCCACATACGATTCGACAAGCCATCCTCCAAGCCATTCGTTTGTCAAGTGGACAGGGCCTTTTTGTTATACCGGATTTAGAGACTTACGCTCCTATAGCGATTGCTGGCAGCCGTCGTCCTAACGGTTCTCTTCTCGTCGAGTTTCGGCTTGGGGGCTGGCGCTGGGAACACAGGGTCAAGGAGAAATTATTTGAGGTTCGCTTTAGGCGCACTGGTGTCTCACTAACGTCTTTTCGACGCATCAAGCCACCTTCTGCTCCTGAAGCAAATCGGTGTAAAGCTATTGCCGTAGCGTGCGCTTATAGTTTCAGCCATGACTTAAAGAAGGTTGGCTTGAAGTTGGGGAATCGGTTTCAGATAGAACCGCAAAAGACCAATGCCGATGGATTTCATATGACTATTGACACAAATTATCCTGCTACTACAGGTGACTGTTTTGACATTGGCGTGTCCTATAACTTTCGTGTGCTTTATCTTAATCCTACCAGTTAAGGATACCTGACACCGGCCCAACCAGGCGGTGCACACCGACGTCCTGCGCTCCGTTCGTTCCTCACTTCGCTACGGGCGCGGGTGAACTTGGCGTTGGGCCATCGCGCTGCATATCATACACTATACAGACAGATGCAATCGCTAAAATCATGAATAAGACAAGAATGTTACTTAAAGTCACAGCACGCCGAAGGGGAATGTTCCTTGCGTCTCTGATTGTGCTGTCGAGTTTCTTATGCCTTATCTCATCTCCAGCGCAGCAGGCAGTCCCTCAAAAACAAGTGAGATCGCCACACTCGTATAATTCGTTCATTGAAGGCACCGTTTATGATCGCCATGACAAAACGCCTCTCGCTGATATTGAAATTGGCATAGGAAGTGATGAGACAGATAGTTATGGCAAAGTTAAAACTGACCATCAAGGCCACTATAGAATTCCTGTAGCACTTGGCAAAGGCTATCTTATAACGGCTGAGGGCGCCGCCTACAGTGATTTTGCTTTTCAGGATTTGATAATTCCGGCCAATGGTATGAAACGCGATATCGGGTTGCTGAAAAAAGGAGTGGTCAAGGGCACGGTGCGTGATACATCTGGCAGGCCCATTGCGGGAGCGCGGTTATTTTTCTTTGGGCCTTCTGGTTATAACGGCGATAAAGTTATCACTGCCACGGACGGTTCGTTTTACACAGATGCCCTGGATATTGATTATGATGCTAACCCGACGCAGTATGAACTCCTGATAACGCAACCAAAATATTCCTATATCGAGACAAAGCTATCCGTGCAACCGCACTATGCCGCGACCGATGAACACGTCGCAAACTTTGTTCTGCTCGCACGAGCAATTGTCAAAGGGCGCATCACCAGCCAAGGCAAAGCGATAAAAGATGCTTCGTTAGTTCCTGCTCTTATCAATGGCACGATGCCGTTTGACTCTAATACGGACAATCAGGAGATTGACAGTCTGATCCAGATGACGGATAGTAACGGCAACTATACTCTATCGTTAAGTGCCCCGCAAACCTACAACATTGATATATCTGGCGAAGATACCGTAGCGACTCGTGTCCAGATGCATTTGGTGCCGGGTCAAAGCATCACGATCAATCGTGATCTGGCCCCTTTTCCCTATGGTTCCATCGCAGGGCGGGTGATTAATTTAGCAGGCCATCAGGTAGTGGGCGCGGCGATTGAGCTATGGACACCGAGGACCAGTGAGACCGATCCTGTGGCCTACACCGATAAACGTGGGCGCTATGTCGTGCGGAAAGTCGCGCCTGGTGATGATTATGTAGTCTTTGCCTACATGCCAAAGGCACAGATGCGCACGGGGCCAAATAAGGAAAGTGTCCGTGTGCGTTCTTATAAAACCACCATCGTGAACTTGCGGGGCGATACCGTTCCGCCTCGATGCCATATTTTATCACCACTTCCCGGCGCGACGGTAAAGGGCATAGTTTCAGTGCGCGCTAAGGGCACCGATAATGATGGCGTGTCCGTCATTGTTTTGATGGTCGAGAATGAATGGATTAAAGATGTCGAAATTTCCCATACGGATGAGGGTCTGCCTTTCGATGGAAAGCCAAGTCAAACTCATTGGGTTCGCCGGGGCCGTGCCGCTTTTGAATGGGATAGCCGAAAGGTTAGTGACGGCTGGCATCTCCTGAGAATTGACGTTTATGACATAGACGGCAATATGGCGAGCCGCACGGTTAAAGTCAAAGTTCACAACGCTCGTTGAGGTGACGCAACATCGGCTCAACCAGTCGGTGCAGCCGACGCCAAACCGCTTCATCGTTTGGGTTGGGCAAAGTGTGCGTTACGGTTTAGCGCGGCTGACCTAAGCGTTGGGCCGCTGCGCGATAAGTTTTGGAAGCGTCAACTATAAATTGTCCAGGAAAACCCCAAATGATTAAATTCGGCAATCAGAAAAAGTTACTATTCATTAGCTTCGTTGCTATTCTGGGAATGATCCATTCTATTTCAGTACCTGCGCAACCGCCTGCACAAGCGCCGCTCCAACAGGTATTCACCCAAAAAGCTCGCAAGGCTCTGATGGCAAGCATCACCAAAGCTAAGGAATTACATTGTCCTGAGGTGGGAACGAATTTTCTGCTGTGGGCTTTAGTGTCGGACAAAGAAGGAACTCCCGCCAAAATTTTGCAGAAGATGGGGGTGCCGTTAGAAACCATTCGTTTGCAAGCGGAAGCAGAAATGGCTTGGAGCCATGAAACAGATAGAGAAATGCCAGCCGATGAGCCAAAACTCTCGGAAGGGATCAAACACGTTTTAGAGTTCGCTGCCGATGAAGCTAAACACAGGCCGGGCGACAACAAGGATATTGAGAGTGAGCATTTGCTATTAGGTCTGCTTCGTTACAAACAGGATTTGCCCTTTAGTTATACGGTTCTGCGTAGAGCAGGGGTAACGCTCGAAAAAGCACGTCAGGAGTTCGCCAAACAGCCTCGTGAATGAATTTCTCAACAGCCGCTGAACTTAGGGTTGTGCTGCGGCGGGCGGTTTGGCTGCGTGTCATACTGTATAAAGCCTTGGCGTAGCTTAGTCGTATGCGAGATTAACGCCTCCAAAATCGAACCAAGGGCACAGGGCAACGCCAACCAATTGGCTCTGGCTAAGCGTTGGTCTTGCATGGAAGGGAAATTCTATGTCGGCACAAAAAAATAAAGCTCATATTCTCCGCTTCACGGAGCAAGTTCTTAATAACCACAATCTGGCAGCCTGCGATGATCTGGTGGCCCCCGATTTCGTCGAACTGGACCCGTTTCCCGGCCAGGAACAGGGCCGCGAAGGTCTTAAAGGAGTCCTGGCCCAGATGCGCAGTGCCTTTCCCGACATCCACTGGAGCATTGAAGAGCAGATTGCCGAAGCGGACAAGGTGGTCACCCGCTTCGTATGGCGGGGGACGCATCAAGGCGAGTTCTTTGGCGTGCCCGCCACTGGCCAGCAGGTGGCCGTGCCCGGTGTGGTGATAGATCGTATCGTTGAAGGCAAAATGCAGGACAGCCGTATCCTGATGGATACCCTGAGCTTGATGCAGCAGTTGGGTGCCGTGCCGCCGCCCGGCCAGCCTGGGAGCTAATCTGGATAGTGGAAGCATGGCTAATGGCCTCTACCATGTGAACCGGGGGGCAGCCAACAAGCGGACACCAGCCAACAGCTTGGGGAACTTACTCCTCATGCGTTGAGGTTATGTGCTGCATAAACGGCTAAGGGAGCCGTAGCCCACTGATGCGCCATTGCCTTATGAACCTCTGCATTTTCTGGCGATGCTACAGCGAATAGAGGCCGGTGTCATAGATCAACCATGAACCACCTATTTTCATACTCGCTCCCGTCATTATTCACCATCATTTTCCTGCTGGCGACAGTGGGATCAACCGCCGCCGACCCATCGCCATCTATCTCACATTTCATCATTGGAGCCGACGCCTCGCATGTGGGGTTCTTTGAGACGCGGGGCAAGGTCTATCGAGAGGCCGGGCAGCCGCGTGACCCGTTCAAGATCATGAAAGAGCACGGCATCAATTGTATTCGGCTGCGCCTGTTTACCAGCAGCAACGAGCAAGCTCAACGCAACCCTTACAACAGCATTAATAACCTCGCTTACACGGTGCCGCTCGCGGTGCGGGTGAAACAGGCCGGGCTACAGTTGCTCTTAGATTTTCATTATGCCGATAGTTGGGCCGATCCTGCCCATCAGCCCAAGCCGCGTGCGTGGCAGGGCTTATCCTTCGAGCAACTCGAACAGCGGATGTTTGAATACAACCGCGACTGCATCGCCGCTTTCAAACGCGCTAGCGCGATGCCCGACTATGTGCAGGTCGGCAATGAGATCACGCCCGGCATGGCGTGGCCAGATGGCAAGGTGGGTGGGGCGAATGATACGCCAGCGCAGTGGGAGAAGTTGGGACGTTTGATGAAAGCGGCCATGCGTGGCATTCATGAGGCGGCGGGACGCGAGATGCCCAAACTCATTGTCCACATTGACCGGGGCGGCGACTGGGCCACCACCCAATGGTTCTTCGACCACCTGCGCGAGCAGCACGTTGAGTTCGACATCATCGGCCAAAGTTACTACCCCTTCTGGCACGGCACCCTCGATGACCTGCGCACCTGTCTCACCAATGCCGCGCAACGCTATGGCAAACCAGTCATAGTAGCCGAAACCGACTTCCCGTGGGTGGATAAAGACAGCGCAGGCCAACCCGCCAAACCCATTATCGGTATCCCGCCGGGTAAAGCGGGCCAGGTGCAATTCATCCAGGCATTGGGCCAAGTGGTGCGGGGCGTGCCTGACGGCAAGGGCATCGGCATTTTCTGGTGGGCAGCGGAATACCTACCCCTCGACGGCACCAATCTGGCCGGGTTCGAGGGTCGCTCCTTTTTCGATCACGACGGCAACGTGTTGCCCATCGCAGGGGCGTTTGGCCAACTGGCTCAACAGGATGCGAAGTCCGTGGTGAGCGCGGCCCCGTTCAGATAACGAGAAGGGCCGCGAGGGCTGGTAGCCGGGGGTGGGGCAGTGGCGCTTACAGCTTGAGGCACGGCAGCCCGGCATTTAAAGCGGCTGACCACTCAGCACGCTCTTTAGCCGCATCCAGGGCAAGGGGTGGGGCAGGGGTCGCTACACGTTGCTGTAACGCCAACTGCCACCAACCGACGCTATGCCACGCTCCGAATTTGTAACCAACAGCCTCGTAAACTCCGACTGGCTGAAATCCCATCGCCTCATGGAGACCAACGCTGGCCGGATTGGGCAGGGTCGCGCCCGCGTAGGCGTTGTAGAAGCCTTGCAAACGCAGCATCTCGAACAGCGAAGCATATAAAGCCTTGCCCACACCGGCCCGATGATGGTGTTGATGAATGTAAACCGACACGTCCACCGACCATAAATAAGCGGCCCTGGCGCTGTGCGCAGCGGCATAGACGTAGCCGATTACCGCACCTTGATGCTCACAAACCAACCACGGGAAGTGGGGCAGTGTGTTTTCAATGCGTTGCCGCATCGCTGCGGTGGAAGGCGGTTCAATTTCAAATGAAATGACCGTGTCCGTGACGTAGGGCCTGTAAATGCCTTGAACCTGAGCCGCATCAGCGGCGTGCGCCAGCCGGATAGAAGTTGAGAGCATACGCCTTATTATGACACATGACAGGCGACCTCATCGTGGGCCGCCGCACATCGCTCAGGTGCCACAGATGCCAATGCGCCGGGAGCGGGGGTCTCGTCCAGAAACAAGAGCGGGCTGACAGCGGCTGTATCGGCTGGTTAGACCGCACGCAGTCCAATTTAGGCCAATCTGCTTAATCCAGTCTGCGGGTATACCAGTTGGGCTTATAAGGCTCAACGGTGAGCATGTCTCGACCCGCAACATCAATATGGCTCTGCACTCTGCCGGCTCCCCAATTCACCGCATAGTAATCAGAGGGGCGCAATGCCTGGCTGCAAAAGAGATAGCCTTCCATATCGGCACCCCGCCCATACCAGGTGGGGAATAACACGAACAAACGACCATCAGCTTTGCGTTCGGCGTAGACTTCACCGCGCGGAGCCAGCTCGCTAAAAGCAGCGGGCAGCCGCACGACACCCGCTTTGTTGGCCGTGAGAACGCCTTGCTGTATTTGTTGAACAATAAGCTGATAACGCGCCACTGGATTGGGACGAAGCACCATCAATCCAGCCAGTAACAAAAGGATTCCGGTCGCAAGGGAGATGATTTTGCCACGCGCCTGCATAACCGAAAGTATATCGCGCCGCATCACCTCTGGTGGGGCTAACGCTGGAATCGCGCGATGGCTTGGCGCATTAGCGGCGGGGTGTCGGTTGCACCGCCTGGCTAATCGGAGTTCACTGACTTAGCCATATTTCTTCACAGCTTGCTCGATAGCTGGCCCGGCTTTTGCCAAATCCTCAGGCGTCATAACTGGTTGTAGTGCTACACTGGCATTGAGGGTGAGCATCCACGGTTCGGTGACTGCTGGAATTTGGGAAGGGTCTTTCAAGTCGAGGATGATTAACCCTGACCGCTTGCCGTTGGCGGCCAGAAAGTAGGCGGCCTCCGGTTTCGTCTCGTCGAGGATGGACTGAATAGTCTTAGCCAGGCTGCCATCCTTGATCGCGGCATTAGCGGACTCCACAGGAAGTTCAACTGTTAGCAAAACGCGCATCACTAACCTCCATTTACAAGATGCTCAGCTTCAACATAATCAGACTTTAAACGAAATTTTGTATCAGGACAAGTGCCAAGAACTTTACACGACCCGCTAACCTTGCCCATGTTAGTTTTGCTCTGGCTATTTGCAAGCCCATCGCTGCGCATCCAGGTTTCGCGCAGACATCAGGTAGAGCGCCTGGCTGCTGCCGTCGGCTCCGGCCATCAGCTTCTCGCTCGTGTTGCCAAAGATTACATTATCAAGTTTCATGGCCTGTCCTGATGGTAAGACTAATTCTCTCCAGGAGGGCCGAGTCTCGAATGTCTCTGGGATCAAGGGGGTCGGATCGGCCTAAGACCTCATCCGCCAGAGCCACGATATAAGCGCGACCCTCACTGGCATAAAGCTGACGTTCTGCTTCGTTCAGCTTGATGGTCACACTAAAGCTCACCATAGCACGATCACAATTGACATCCAGAAAATAGTCGTTATCATCCTGGAGCAAAAACCACGCGCCCGGTTCATGATCTATGACTCGCATAAGCTACCTCCCGCTCTTATTAATCGTGTCCATGCGATTTGCTGGAAATCTGGAAGTTCCAGTGGAGATTAAGCAAGACATGCATATATTGTAGCCATTGCCAGCAGTTGGGCGTAGTAAATAATTGAGTCAGTCCAAGCTGGCCCCTTGATGACACAGTATCTGGTTGAGCCGCTGTTGATTCGTCTGAGCTTGTTCAAAACAGGGATATGATACCGATGCTGCATTCCTGCTCCATACGTTCTATAGACTCTTGATTTAAGCGTAGCAGTTCCTCAATTCTCTGAGTTGTGCAGTTGCCAACGCGCAACCAGACGACTTGCGGCGGAAACCCGCGCAGGGTGCTTAACTCACCAAAATCCGCATCTTTAGTGACGATAACGAAGCCATTATCACGCGCATAACTCCAAACTTCGGCATCTGCGGCTTGGTCAAGTCCTAGCAGAAAGACATGGCTTGAACCGGGAAATACACTGGCGAGACGCTTCGTGAGACGTGGCGAGAGGTTCTGGTCAAAGAGCAATTTCATACGGCCAGCGTATGGCCCTCACGCTCCGCTACAAAACTCAGGGCAGCTAAAATGTCTTCCCGCGTTAAGTAAGGGAAATCCTCTAATATCTCCTCTGAGGTCATACCCGCAGCCAGATAGGAGAGAACATCATAAACTGTGATGCGCATCCCGCGAATGCAGGGCTTGCCGCCGCGTTTGCCCGGTTCTATGGTTATGATATTTTCGTAGTTCATATGCTTAATTTTGCATCTGTTGCAGTGGCGTCGCAAGTAGAACGGCGCGCAGCGGCCCGACGCTAAATTCAACCGCGCTTGGAGGCTGAGGCACGAAGCCGGAAGGCGTCGGTTACAATCCTTGGTTCGTCCGCTGCTGATCATATTAAGAACTCCTAACAAAATGAAGATTTAAGATGCGCCTGACAGATCAAAGCGCAACTCAACCTCAAGAAGGCTTCATGCACATCGTCACGTCGTTCGTAACGCACCCGCAGGCGACGATACTG
>Ga0213875_10000171_pt1 | contig 68278 bp, 67 predicted proteins | sample BarmaccomBMRX_R8_FD_160105 | JGI IMG/M metagenome (GOLD analysis project Ga0213875, IMG submission 160105) | Root-associated microbial communities from Barbacenia macrantha in rupestrian grasslands, the National Park of Serra do Cipo, Brazil - RX_R8 | ecosystem: Host-associated > Plants > Roots...
CTTTGCGATCTCGTTCGGGGTCGCACAGTCGCGTGGCCGGCTCATCGGCTGGCTGGACGCGGACCTCGACATCGCGCCCGAGGTCATCGTCCGGGCGGTCGCCAGCTTCGCCGCGTCCGAGATCGACGCGGCGATCGGCTCCAAGCGCCACGAGGCGTCCGCGGTCACCTATCCGGCGATCCGCCGCTGCTACTCCTGGGGCTACCAGCTGCTCGTGCGATCCCTCTTCCGGTTGAGCGTACGCGACACCCAGGTCGGGGCGAAGGTGTTCCGCCGCGAGATGCTGACCACCGTGGTCCCGCTGCTGCTTGTCAAGCGCTGGGCGTTCGATCTCGAAGTGCTGGCCGTCGGCGCCCAGTTCGGTTTCGACCGCGTGGTCGAGGTCCCCGTGCAGCTGACCACTGGCTTCTCCGGCACGAACGTCGACTGGCGCGCCGTCCGCAACATGCTGCTCGATACGCTGGCGATCGGGTACCGGCTCCATCTCCGCAACTGGTACGCGAAGCGGTTTGCCAGCCTTCAACGTACCCGCGGCGCAGCTCGGTTCCCGGCAGCTCCGCGGCATCTGGGCCGGCTCGAGACGACTTCGCCGGAGTCCATCGGCGCAGCGGCGCGGAGCCGCAGGGCCTCTTGATGGCAGTCGGTCACATCGAGTCAATCAGTCGATGATGCCCTCGCTCTCGGTCGTGGTGCCGGTCTTCAACGAGCGCGCGGAGGACCTCGCGACCACGCTGACCGCGGTCGCTGAGGGATTGCGGCGCTCGCCGTTCGCCGATCCCGAGGTGCTGGTCGTCGACGATGGCTCGGCGGTCCCGATCAGTCCACGCCCGCTGCCGGGGGTGCGCACGAGGGTCGTGCGCCAGTCCAATCGAGGCCGCTTCCAAGCGCGGCGCCGCGGGATCGAGCTGGCCACGGGGGAGTACGTCCTGCTGCTCGACTCCCGAGTGCGGATCGACCCGGCCGGCCTGAGCTGGGTGGCCGAACGAGTCCGCGCGGGCGAGGCGGCCTGGAACGGCCACTGCCGGATGGCCAATCCCGACTCACCGTACGCTCGATTCTGGAACGTGCTCACACGCTGTGCGTTCACTGACTATCTCGATGATCCCCGGACCACGTCGTTCACGTTGACGGAGTACGACCGCTTTCCGAAGGGTACCGGCCACTTCCTGGCACCACGGCAGTGGCTCTTGGATGCCGTCGAGCAGTTCGACTCGCGCTACCAGGATTCTCGCTTCAGCTCCGATGACACGCACATGCTGCGATCGATCGCCCAGCGTGACCGGATTCACATCTCGCCCGAGTTCGCGTCGCTGTATCGCAACCGCGAGGCGCTCATGCCGTTTCTGCGGCACGCGATGCACCGCGGCACGACGTTCTACGACGGCTTCGCGCGCCGCGGCACCCGCTTCTTCCCGATCGTGATCGCCGCCTTTCCCGCGTCGCTCGCGGGCGTTGCCTTGGCCGTGGCGCGGCCCCGAGCCGCCGGCTTGGCCCTCGGCGGTCTGAGTCTCGGCGCAATCGCATTCGCCGCTCGCCGGCGGCCGCTGGAGGAGGCGGCTGCCTTCGGGTTCCTGGTCGCGCCGTTCGCCGCCTCCTTCTCGGCGGGCCTGTGGCGCGGAGGCTGGCTCGCGCTCCGAGCGAGGGCCGGGCCGTGATCGCGATCGTGTACGGGACAACCGGCGAGCTGATCAAGCTTGCGCCGTTGGTGATCGAGCTCCGGCGGCGCGAAAGCCAGCCGCTCATGCTCTGCAGCGGACAGCAGGTCTCACAGATCCCCGGCTTCCAGCGCGACCTTGGCCTGCCGCCGGTCGACCTCTGGCTGGCCACCGGCTCGGGTGGAGCAGACCTCGACCGCAAGTCGGAGATTCCCGGGTGGGCGACCCAGGTGGCCGTGACGGTCGCTCGTCGGCGCGGCGCCCTGTGCCGATCGTTGCACGCCGACGACCGAGCCCCGTTCCTGCTCGTCCACGGTGACACCATGACCACGGTCCTCGGCGCTCTCACCGGGAGGATGCTGGGCGTGCCCGTTGGGCACGTCGAGGCCGGCCTGCGCTCCGGGGACTGGCGCAACCCCTTCCCGGAGGAGATCAACCGACGCCTGGCGGCACGACTCGTGGACGTGCACTTCGCTCCGGGCGCCCGCGCGGTGGCCAATCTGCGCCGGGAGGGGGCCGGCGGGGACATCGTCGACACGCGACAGAACACGATCCGCGATGCGGTCGATCTCGTGGACGCTTCACGCGTCCCGGCGCTGACCATCCCGGAGGAGCCCTTCGGCCTCGTCTCGCTGCACCGCTTCGAGCTCATCGAGCGTCCAGCCCAGCTGCGAGCGCTGCTCGAGCTGCTGCATGCGCATTCGCGCCGCCAGCCGCTGCTGTTCGTCGATCACTCCACGACCACGGCGGTGATCGATCGCTCCCGGAATCTGCGCGCACTGTTCGACGATCGCTTCCGGCGGATTCCACGACAGCCCTACCTCCAGTTCATCGCACTGCTCCGCCGGTCGGAGTTCCTGGTCTCCGATTCCGGGGGCTCGCAGGAGGAGTGCGCGTTCCTGGGGCTGCCCTGCGTCATCCATCGCGCCGTCTCCGAGCGCGACACCGGCATCGGGAGCTCGGTCCTGCTCTCGCGCCTGAACCTCGACGCGGTCGCCGACTTCCTCGCCGACCCGCAGCGGTGGCGAGCGCGGGTCGCCGACCCCGGAGACCGCCCGAGCGCGCGGATCGCCGACGAGCTCGCTCGGCGAGGCGCTCTGCACTGAGCGCACGGCGGCGTTCAGGATCAGCGATCCAACCTCCCCGAGATGGCCGAAACCCGCTCCGCTCAAGGCTGTCCGACAATTGCCGACAACGAGGCTGTGCCCGCTCGCGACCAGCCGGGGGCGTCGGTCGCTGCCCCGTCTCCCCCGGCGGCCTCCAGCCGCTGGTCGTCGGCGTCCGCGGCGGTCGCGCACGGACCTCCCGCGGGAGTCCGTCCGGCCCGCTCGTGGGGCATGTCGCGCACCGCGGTGCTGGTGGCCGGGCTCGCCTATGCCGCAATCGCGATCTTTCAGACGTGGCCGCTGGCGACCGATCCCGGCGGCCTGCTCGCCGGCTCGCGCCTGTTCGGCGATCTTGCCGGGGGGACCGCCCAGTTCTGGTATCTGATCGCCCATCACGTGTCGCCGTTCGCTCCGGCGACGCTGCATGGCCTGAACGCTCCGGAGGGCCTGCAGCAATCCTGGACGCAGAACTGGGCGAGCCTTCCCAGCACCGGGCTGCTCTATGCGTTGAGCCTGCTGTTCGGCGCGATGGCCGCGGGCGCGGTCTTCCTGTGGCTGTCGTTCGTGCTCAGTGGGCTGTCGATGTTCCTGCTGACGCGCCGGCTGTTCGCGAGCCCGAGGGCGGCGTTCCTGGCCGGCTTCGTGTTCGCGTTCTCGCCATTCGCGATCCGCCAGATCGGGATCCACGACGTGTACTCGAGCGGCTGGGTCCTCGTCCTCGGGGTGTGGCGGATGCTCGAGCTCCTGCAGCGGCGGTCACGGTGCAACGCGGTGCTCGGCGGAGCGGCGATGGCGTTTGCCATGTGGTGGACGCCGTACTTCATCCTCTTCGCAGGGCTGGCGTTCGCGACCTTGGCGATGATCCTGATCGCCCGGGCGCCACGCCGCCGTCGCGGGCGTTCGCTGCGGCTGGCAGCCCTCGCCGGGCTCCCCATCGCCGGGCTGCTGGCCGGCTTTGCGGCGCTCGTCGAACTGGGCGGCGACTCGCCGACCGGGATCCAGGCGCACTCCATCCACGAGCCGCTCGTCTACGGCGCGCGAGTGCGCGAATGGCTCCTGCCGGATCGCCACAACCTCATCTTCGGCGGGCTGACGCGCCCGATCTTCGAAACCCACATGCACGGTTCGAACTCCGGCGAGACCTCGATCTACGTCGGAGGCAGCGTGCTCGCCCTCGCGATCGTCGGCGCGATCCTGGGCTGGCGCCGCGCGCACGGTGGAGCCCACCACGCCCCCGACGAGGCTCGGATCCGAGCGGTGGCCTGTGGTTGGCTGCTGGCGATCGTCGGCGCGATCTTCTCGCTGCCGCCGCTGATCCACGTGTTCGGCGTCACGGTCGTCACCCCCACGCTGACGGTCTTCCTGATGTCCAGCACCTGGCGGGTGTACTCGCGTCTGGTGGAGCTGATCGAGCTGGGGCTGTGCCTTCCGCTCGCCTACGCGCTCGCCTGGCTGCTCGACCGCCACCACCGGGCGGCGCGCGTCGCGGCGTTCGCGGCGCTCGGGACGGTGCTCGTGCTCGACCTCTGGGCTCGACTGCCGGTCCGCGCGGTCCCGGTGGCTCTGCCGCCGGCCTATACCTGGCTGAAGGATCATCCCGGCGGCATCGTCGCCGACTACCCGCTCCAGCCCGCCGTCTATCCCGACTACCGGCCGCTACTGCGCGCCGTGCAGGACGGGCATCCGAGCTTCCAGGGCTACTGGCCGGGATCGCCCACCGAGGCGCTGAAACTGCGCCTGTCCGACGTGGGCGCCGCGCGCACCGCCGCCAGGCTCGCCGCCCTCGACGTGCGCTACATCGTGGTGCATGGCGGTGGCGCTGGCGCGAGCCAGGAACAGCTCGCGCGCCGCGGCTACCGGCTCCGCTTCGCCTCCGCGCAGGCGAGCGTCTACGAGGTCGGCGCGGCGCCCGCGCCCGCCCGCCCCACGCCCGGGCGCGGGCGTTAGCGCGCCCCCGAGATGGCTTGGGCTACCACTCAGAAGACCCCGTGGGCGGTGTGCGTGATCGTGTAGATCGCGGGATAGAACAGCACCATCATCAGCGCCGGGAAGATGAGGAAGATCAGCGGGAAGATCATCTTGATCGGCGCCTTCTGCATCTTCGTGCGCGCGGCCATGCGGTGGCGGCGGCGCTCGTCGGCCGACAGCTCGCGCAGCACTGGCCCGATCGAGACGCCGAGCGACTCGCCGCGCATCGCGGTGCGCGCGAACGCCCGCACCGAGGGGGTGTCGCAGCGCTCGACCATCTCTCCAAGCGCCGTCGGGATCGACATGCCCAGGCTCTGCTGGCGAACGGTCAGGCGCAGCTCGTCGCCAAGCGGCCCGTCGAAGCGACCCGCCACGAGGTCGATGGCGGCGCCCAAGCCCATGCCCGCCTCCACGGTCGCGATCAGGAGGTCGATGAGCTCGGGCAGCCGCCGGTCGATCTCGCTCAGGCGCGACGCTCCGCGTCTGCGGACGTAGACCGACGGCACCATCCAGCCCCCGAGCCCCCCGACGCCCACCAGCATCAGCGACAGAACCGAGAGCCCGCCGCCTACGAGCGCGAGGAGCAGGAGGACCGCCGGCAGGCCGACCGTCGCGAACACGCGGTACCCGTGCGCCACGGTGGGCTCGACGTCGTAGTAACCGGCAGCGTTCAGCTCGCCGGCTGACAGCGCGGTCACCGACGGGAATCGGCGCATCATGAACTCCCCGGCACGTGCGGCGTTGCGGCGAAGGCTGCGTCGCCACCGTTCGCGACGCGAGAGATCGAGATCCTCGAACGCCGACTTGTAGCCGTACTCGTCGATCTCCCGCAGATGTGCCTTGAGGGCGAGCCGGGGCACGAGCACCGCCCGGCCGATGAGCCGAGCGGCGACGCCGACGAGCACGATCCCGATGACAAAGAGCGGGGTGAGCACGCCTCACGCCTCGATGTTCGTGATCTTCTTCATCACCTTCCAACCGCTGGCGATCAGGCCGGCGCCGAAAAGCAGCACGACGAAGCCCATCGTCGAGTGCAGCAGTGGGTGTGCGTAGGACGGGGCGAGGAGAACGAGGCCCATCAGCACCACGACCGGCAGCGCCGTCAGCACCGAGCTGGACATCTTCGCCTGGGCGGTCAGGGCCCCCATCTCGCGCCTCAGGTCCGTTCGCTCGCGCGCACCGTCGGCGACCCGGTCCAGCGCCTCAGCGACGTTGGAGCCCGAACGGCGGTTCAGCTCGGCCACCAGAGCGACCTGGTCCATGTCGGGGCAGAGCATGCGCCTGCCGACCGCCTCCAGCGACTCCTCCAGGGGTCGGCCGAGGGCCTCGTCGGTGGCGGCTCGCTCGAGCTCAGAGCGCGTCGGCTCCTCGGCGTCGGAGGCGACGGCGGCCAGTGCGCCGGCGAAGCTGCGCCCGACGCGGATCGCGCTGGCCATGTCCTGGAGGTAGCCGGGAAGCGTGTCCCGGAATCGGTCTCGCTGCTTGCGGGCGGCGCGCAGCACGAGCGCCCGTAGCACGAACGGCCACAACAAGAGCGGTGCGAGCGCCGCCAGCACCGAGCCGGAGATCAGCCCGAGGAGGAGCCCGGCGACCATTCCACCGGCAGCCGCGCGCTTGACCAGGGACATCGGTGGGCGCGGATTGCGGGAGATCTCGACGGCCTCCACGAACGTCGGCCACCACGAACCCCGCTCCAGCGAGCCCAGCAGCCGCGAGCGCCGGCTCGGCGACGGCGCTTCCGCCCCGTCGTTCCCGCCTCCGATCGGCAGGAAGTTACCGACCCGCGCCCGCACGGTCGCCCCTTGTGGCCGCCGCAGCACGAACCAGAGCGCCAGCGCGCCCAGCAGCGCGCAGACGATCGCCACCGCCGGGACGGCGACCCCCGACGACCAGAAGGACGTCGTGCGCATCGGGGACGGGGGAAGCTCTCTCCCGAAATTGGGCTCCGGCTCTCCTACGAGATGCGGCGCGTCGGTGCTCGGGTCCCGACCGCCCGCCGCCGACGGACCCACCGGTGCGGTGGGTCCCGACGTCGCCGCCGGCCGCCCAGGCGTGCCGGACTTCGACCCCGGGATTCCTCGAGAGCTCGCCTGCGGCGACCGCGACCGCGTCGTCGAGGCCGGTGAGGGCGCCCGCGTCGTCGAGGGCGGTGAGGGCGCCCGCGTCGTCGAGGGCGGTGGCGTCCCGGAGGACGACGGGGGGGTGGCTGATCGCGAAGCGGGGGCCGACGTCGGCGCGGCGGGCCGCGGCGCGCTCGGTGTCGGTGCCGACGCGCCTGCGCTGGGCTGCGGCCGGGAGGGGGGGGTGGGCGCGATCCCGGGGACTCGGTAGCTGGCGTTGAGCTGGCCCGACAGCCCGGAGGCGACGGCCGTGATCGCAACGGACGATCCGGCCGGAGCGTGCGAGCGATAGCCGAGCACGTAGTGCCGATCGGCGACGGTGCGCAGCGTCGACGTCAATGTCGACGAGAGGCGTCCCTCCGACGACAGGACGAAACTTCCCGGAGCCGAATGCGCCAGGGCGGTGAGCGACGCCGTCGTTGCCCGCTCGTCGCGGAGCCCGACCGTGATCACGGGGGCGTCCGCGCGCGCGGCCGCCGCCCGAACCGTGGCCGCCGTCGGGCCGGACGTCCTCTCGGCGCCGCCGACGCCGTCGGAGATGACCACGACGACGCCCAGCCGCGTCTTCGCCGCCGCCAAGCGGGCGAGCGCCTGCTGGGTCGCCGCTGCGACATTGCAGGCAGCACTGTCGACGGCCGGCGTCGTCCGCAGGCGCCGGTCGATCGCGCGTCGGTCGGTGGTCAACCCAAGGAGAACCGATGGCCGGGCAGCGAACGCGATCGCCCCGAACCGCTCGTTTCCGGGCTTGCTCGTGCCGATCGCCCGCGCAGCGGACACTGCCGCCGCCAGGCCGCCACCGCCCATGCTCGCGCTGCGCTGGATGACGAACATGACCCCGAGATCGCCGGGCGCGGGTGCTGACAGGCGCGTCAGCCGAGACGGATGGATCGTCTGGCCGTTCTCGCTGATGTGCACACGAGACACGCTCAGGGCCCTGCGAGCGGTGGTTCGGAGCACCAGGTCGCGTTCGGGGAAGGCGACGGTGGGACTGAGCCATCCGCTCAGCGATGCCATCGGCGAGCGTGTCCGGGCACCCGCGATCGAGTGCACCCCCGGCCACCCGGCCGGTGCGGCGGCGAGCGCCACGGCGGGCACCGCCCCGATGACGCTCAGGCCGAACGCCAGCAGGCGCAGCCGGCGGCGCAGGAGCCGCCGGGCTCGCTCACCCACGACCGCCGCCGTGGGAACCGAGATCGCTCCGCCGGCCGCTCAGCTCGGCCGGGATCTCCACGCCGCGACGCGCGAACTTGTCCAGGAAGCCGGGCCGTAGCCCGGTCGAGCGCAGCGAGCCGACGATGTGATTGGTGGCCGCGACGGACTCGACATGGAAGGTGAACAGATCCTGCAGCGTGACGACGTCCGCCTCCATGCGCTGCACCTCGGTCACGGCGACGACCCGACGGGAGCCGTCGGACATCCGCTCGATCTGGACCAGGAGGTCGATCGCTGAGGCGATCTGCTCGCGGATCGCGCGCAACGGCAGGTCGTACCCGCTCATCAGCACCATCGTCTCCAGGCGAGCCAGAGCGTCCCTCGGCGTGTTGGCGTGCAGCGTCGACAGCGAGCCGTCGTGGCCGGTGTTCATGGCCTGGAGCATGTCCAGCGCCTCGGCCCCGCGCACCTCGCCGACCACGATCCGGTCCGGGCGCATGCGCAGCGAGTTGCGCACCAGGTCGCGGATCGAGATCTCGCCCTCGCCCTCGATGTTCTTCGGCCGTGCCTCCAGCCGGAGCACGTGCCGCTGGCTCAGGGACAGCTCGGCGGCATCCTCGATCGTGACGATCCGCTCGCCTTCGGGGATCGACGCCGACAGCGAGTTGAGCATCGTGGTCTTTCCGGAGCCCGTGCCGCCGGCGATCAGGATGTTCAAGCGCGCCTCGACGCACCGCTGCAGCAGCTCCGCGGACCGCGCCTCCAACGCGCCGAGCGCGATGAGAGCGCCCATGTCGAGTCGCTGCTGCCCGAACTTGCGGATCGTCAGCAGGGGCCCGGTGAGCGACAGCGGCGGGATCGTGGCGTTGATGCGGCTGCCGTCGGGCAGGCGCGCGTCGACCATCGGCGACGCCTCATCGATGCGGCGCCCGACCTGGGCGACCATCTTGGAGATGATCCGCTGAAGATGCCCGTCGTCGCTGAACCGCACCGGCGTGCGGGAGAGGCGACCGGCCCGCTCGACCCACACGTCGTACGGACCGTTGACCATGATCTCCGTGACCGTGTCGTCCTCGAGCAGCCGCTCGAGCGGACCGTGCCCCACGATGTCGGCCGTCAGCTCGACCGCGATCTGCTCGCGATCTTCGCGCGAGAGGCCCGGTTCGCGCGAGAGGCGCTCGCGCAGCTCGTCCTGAACGCGCGCGCGCAGCGTCGCGGAATCGAGACTGGTGTTGAACAGCTGGCGGCCCAGATCCTCGATCAGCGCGAGGTGGACCCGCGTCTTCATCTCCGAGAAGGGGATCGCGAACCGCTCCGGCGTCTCGGTGCCGTGCCCGTTGGAAAGGCGCTCGTGGAGCTGCATCAGGCACTCCTCCGGCGCCGGAAGATCGACTGCCGCGCCGGTGCCGGCTCCTCCACCAGTGGCAGGCGCTGAGCGGCGATGTCGACCACCTGAGCGTCGTGCGCCTCACCCTCGGGGCGCGCCGTGGCGACGTACAGCTGGGCGAGCTCGCGAAACGCGCGGGCGGCCTCGGTCTGTCCCTGCCCGACGATCGGCTCGCCCTGGTTGACCGAACGCGCGATGTCGCGATGACTCGGCACGAGGATGTCGACGTCGCGGCCGAGGATCGCCAGGACGTCCTCGCGGTCGATGCCGACATTCGTGTTCGCGCGATTGAAGAGCACCTTGACGCGGCTGCGGTCGTAGTCCATCCGCTCCAGGGTCTCGAGCCCGAGCTTGGTGTTCTTCAGCGAGAGCGTGTCGCGCATCGCCACCACCAGCACGTGATCCGAGGAGTCGACGGCGTTGATCACCTCGGGACCGAAGCTCGGAGGCGTATCGAGGACGACGAACTCGAACATCTCGCCCAGCAATCGCTGGACGTCCTGCAGGAACGGGACCGTGATCATCGCCGCCTGGTCGGGGCGGACCGGGGCCACGAGCGCTCGCGCTCCCGACTCATGAATCATGAGGAAGTCGTTGAGCTTCTCGGCATCCAACGAACCGCCGGCGCGCACCAGGTCGTAGATCGTGCGCATCGGGGGGACGCCCATCGCCAGCGCGAGGTCCCCGAACTGGAGATCGAGGTCCATCACGGCGACGCTGTGACCGGCCTGCGCCAGAGCCACGCCCAGGTTGACCGAGGTCAGGGTCTTGCCGCTTCCGCCCTTCAGCCCCAGCACGCAGATGACGTTGCGCGTGTGATCTCCCGCGACCGTGGTGCTCGTGCCCCGCTTGCGGATGATCGCCTTCTCGACCGTGAAGGCGAGCTCGCGCGAGACTTCGTCGTCGGTGGCTGCGTCGGGCGACGTGGGCAGCGACACGATGTCATCGATCCCGCTGGCGAACACATCGCCCACCGGGCCGCTCGTGCCCGAGGGACACAGCAGCACGATCGGCCGCTGCGGGTGCTGACGATGCGCCTTGCCCACGAACTCGCGGGCGTTCCCGGTGTAGTCGGCGACGGCGATGATCATCGCGTCGCCATTGCCCATCCCGCTCGACGCCGGTCCGTCGAGCTCGAGATAGTCGAGCACGGCGAGGTTGGGGCCGCGGGCGACGAGCGTCTCGATCAGTCCGCGATCGACCTCGTGGTCGACGGCAATCAGCACACTGACTTGCGAGCTCATAATGTCGTTCCAGTTCCTGGGTCGGGGATGGGTCGGCGGCCCGGCTCAGCCGGTCGCAGGGTCGGTCTCGGATGGGCGCAGGGCGAGGTAGAGCCCGTTCGCGTTCTCGATCACCGGGCCCACCTGACCGGTGCCGAGCGCCAGCACCATCGAGCTCCCGGTCACGACGCGGTTGCCGACTCTGACCGGCGTCGGGCTCGCCGGCTTGATGACCTTCACGTCCGTGGCGATCGGCGCTTGTCCGGACCTCGCGTTCCCGCTGCCGGCGGCTCGATAGATGTCGACGTGGTCCCCGGCCTCGGTGACATCGGTGGCTCCCGGGGACTCGCTGATCGTCACCTCGACGGCGCGCTGATCGGGAGCGAGGGTCGTGTCGACCCCACTCTGCGCCGAGAAGTCGGCCGATGTCAGCTGCTGCCCGGGCACGATGTTCGTCGAGGCGGTGGCGCCCGCGAGCTGACCGGCGTCGCTGATCGCCCCCGCCGACAGCTGGGCCGCGACGACGGGCGTCGACCGGTAGAGGTTCAGCTGGGCGATGCGGTTGCCAGGGGTTCCCTTGGGTATCTCGCGCATCGCGACGAGGACGGTGGCCTGGGGCGTCGGCTGCTGCACGCTGGCCCGGTACCGGCTCATCGCGAACAGCAGGATGCCGCCGGCGCAGACCGCGCAGAGCACGGCGAGGATCGCCGAGCCCCGGCGGGTGGTCAGCAGGCCGCCCAGGCTGGGCGCCGTCAGTCCGTTCTCGAAAAGCTTCATGACAGGTCGCCTCCAATCAGGTCGTCGGGCAGCTGGACGGGACGGTGCTGTTCGAGTTGTTGGTGGTGGACCATCCGGTGCCGCCGGATGGCGACGTCTGCTGGGTGGCTTCGACGCGCATGGTGGCCGGCGTTGTCACCGTCATCCTGCCGATGCTCAGGAACCACAGCTGCATGGTCGAGACCAGGCAGACGCGCACCTGACTGGCCTGCTGACATTGAGATGCACTCGGCACGCAGTAGACGTACGCCTGTAATGCGCTGACATCTTTGCTCCCGGAGTTTGCGTTCAGTTCCCCCTGCGCGGCCGACTCGATCCAGGCCTGCAGATTCGTCGACGTCGATGGGTACTGGTCGACCGCGGCGTAGCGAGCACCCTGCTCGGCCAGCTGGGTCATCTGGTTGGAGTAGTCCTCGTACCGCCCCAGGTAGAGGATGCCGAGGATGATGATCACCAGCACCGGCAGGACGACCGCGAACTCGACCAAGGCCTGGCCGCGCTCCTCGCGCAGTCGCGAGCGGTCGAAGACGAAGATGTGTCGTGGCTTGCATGTCCGCATGTTCCGGGGCGCTGTGCGTCGGGGATCCTGCTACCTCGTATCGATCCACCCTCGGTGCCCGCGCACCGAGAAAAGCTCTAGTTGGCCCTGCCCGAAGGTCTAGGTGAAGTCGCCCCGGGACTGTGCCTCGGATCGCGGCTTGCAGCGCGAAGGCACGTCCGGCCCGTCGGCACGAAGCCTGGGCGGGCGTTGGCCCGCCTCGTCGTGGGTCACAGGTGGGCGCCGGCGTCGCTGACGAGGTGCGCGGCGTCGTTGAAGAGGTGCGAACCTCATATCCGGTCTCGGCGACGGGGGTCCTGCGGGTCAGTCGCACGAAGTGAAGCGCCCGCCCGGGGGCCGCTGCATGCGGTCACCGTGGGCGGGCGCTCGTCCGGAGGGTCCGATCGTCTAGAGGTGTCCGCTGGTGTTGCTGAAGAGGCTCGAGATGCTGCCACCGAGGGTCACGGCGACCACCACCACGACAAGCGCGATGACGCCCAGCAGGATGCCGTATTCGGCCATCGTCTGGCCCTCCTCGCGGCGCATCCGGGCCAGCATCATGCCGACCACGTAGTAGAGGCTGTTAAACAAGACTGTTCACCTCCTCTCGTTTTGTCGTTCCGGATGACCGGGTTGCAGATAGCTGGCGAGCGACGGCCGCCCGGAGTGACTTGCAGTCGGTGCTGTTGGGATCCTTGCCCGCCATGCCAGCAGCATCGGAACGCCGAGCGCCTCCCTGTAGACGGAAAAACGGCTAGTCGCCCCTAGACCTTTGGCCAGCCGGCGACCGGTCGAGAAGAACGCGCAGTGCGACCTATACCTTGGTGGGATCGGCTCAGAAACGCCGTACGGCGACATAACCCGCATGAGAGACATGGCGTCGGCTTCGCTGCGGGTCCGGCTCCGTCGCCGCTTGAGCATCCTCGCCACCGCCGATGGAGACGCGCCCGTGGGCAGACCAGCGCCGGCGTCCGAGAGCAGGGTGGGCAGTCCGCGCCCGACGCTCCCCGAGACGTCTGCACTGCTGCCCGCCCACCCGTGCGGCGAGCGCGAGGCCGCGAACCCTGACGGGATGAGCCCGGGCCCGGCGCGCGTGCTGCTGATCGCCTCCGACCGTCGATTTCGCGCCCTCGCCTCGGCCCTGCTGTCTCAGCGGGGACACGCGGTGAGCGTCTCGCGCGCCGGAATCCGCGTCGACGAGTCGGCCGCCGGGGAGGTCGACGTCGTCGTGATCGACGCCAGCGCATCGCTCAGCCTCGCCGCGCGGGAGGTGGCGCGCCTGCGGGCGCGGCACCCCGCCGTGGGCATCGTCGCCGTGAGCGACGACGCCGCGGAGGGCCTGAGCGCGCTGCCCGTCATCGCCAAGTGGGGCTCGTTCACGAGCCTCATGGCCGCGGTGGATCGTGCCGCCGGCCAGCCGCGCCGCGTGCCGGCAGCCCGTTAGCCGCCTCCGGCGGCGTCAGCCGCGAGCCGCGCACGTCGGCCCGCACCTCGGCCACAATGCGCATGTGCCAACCGCCCCTGAGCTTCGCACGCTCGATGGCGCCCTGACCCACGCCGGAGCCCTGGTCGACGCCGCGGGCCTCGGCGCTGGCGTCTCCGCGGACGTGCGCTCGACGGCCGCCGAAGCCGCCCGGTCCCTGTATGCCCTGTACGGTGCTGCTGAGCGGCCGCTCGGCCTGGTCGCCCTCGCGTTCACCGCCGAGCTTCTGGCCTCGGTGGCGGTCGACGTCGCCGCCCGCCGCGACCGGACCGAGCGCCTGATCGGCCGGCTGGAGAGCGAGCTGCGCTTGCCTCGGGTGGCGCTCGGACGGGAGGTCCTGCGCACCGGACACCTGCTCGAGCTGTCGACCGAGGTCGGGATCGAGGTCGCCCTATCGCTCGCGCTCGTCTTCGCAGGAGGGCGGAGCGTGTCGCTGTGGCGGATCCCCCCCGAAGAGAGCGACACGCCGCAGCTGGTCGCGACTGCGGGCGGACCCAGCACACCGGCTCGCACGGTGGCGCAGCGTCTGCTGGCGGGAGGCGGATCCGCAGCGGGGTCCGGCTCGATGGCTGCGCTGCGGCTCGAGCCGCTGGGCGCGCGTCCGGTGGCCCTCATCGGCCTCGGCCACGAGACCTCGAACACGCTGCTCGCCCCCCTGCTCGCCGGAGCAGCCCCGATTCTGTCGGCACTACTGGAACGCCAGGCGCCGGTGACCGAAGCATCGGTCACGGGGCCCCTGATCAGCTCCGTGGAGCGCCGCTTGCACCGGCTGCGCTTCGACTTGCACGATGGGCCTCAGCAGGACATTCACCTGCTGGCCCAGGACCTTCGCCTGTTTCGCGACCAGCTGCGCCCGATGATCGCCGGCAATCCCGACCAGGGCCGGGCGCTCGGCCGCTTGGACGATCTGGAAGCGCAGATGGTGGCGCTCGATGGCGATCTGCGTCGACTGGTCACGTCGGTGGAGTCGCCGTTCCTGAGCTCCGGGTCCATCGCCGAGCCGCTGCGTGAGCTCACCGACGCGTTTGCGCAACGCACGGGCGTGGCGCCACGTGTCGAGCTGCGCGGCTCCACCGATGGCATGACCGACTCGCAGCAGATCGCCCTGCTATCGCTGATTCGCGAAGCTCTGGCCAACATCCGCGAGCACGCCGATGCCCGCAACGTGACGATCGCCATCGCGGCCGGCGTCGACGGAGCGTCGGTCGAGATCACCGACGACGGCCGCGGCTTCGAGCCGCAGCCGACGCTCGTGCGCTCGGCGCGAGCCGGTCGGCTCGGCCTCGTGGGCATGCACGAGCGCGTGCGGATGCTCGGCGGTAGCACGAGAATCGATTCACGACCCGGTGGTCCGACCGTGATCTCGGCCAAGCTCCCGCCGTGGCAGGCGTGAGGGGCGCTGGGGGACGCTCAGGCGATCCCGTGCTCCAGCGCGTAGCGCACCGCACCGGCGCGGTTGGCCACGCCGAGCTTGCGATAGATGTTGGTCAGGTGGAACTTGATCGTGTGCTCGGAGATCCACAGGTCCTGACTGATCGCAGCGGTGGTCATTCCCGATGCGACGGCGGTCAGGATGGCGCGCTCGCGCTCGGTCAGACCGGGCGAGGAGGCGGCAGAGGGTGAACTGTCCTGCGCCGCAGGCACGCCCGCGGGCGCGTGGAACACGGCGCCGCTGGAGGCCTGACGGATGACCGAGGCGATGTCCACGGTGTGGGCGCTCTTGAGCACGTAGGCGCTGGCCCCCGCCAGGAGCGTGGCATCGATCGTGCGACGATCGTCGCAGGCAGAAAGAACCACCATCTTGATGTCCGGCCACTGCTCGCGAATGCCCTCGATCGCCTCCACTCCGGGGGCGCCCGGCATGTTGAGGTCCATGAGCACGACATCGGGCGCGCGGCGCTCGATGAGCTGCACGAGCTCGGTGCTGGTGCGCGCCTCGCCGACCACCTCCATGTCCTCGACGCCGTCGATCGTGCGGCGCAGACCGGCGATGATCAGCGGGTGGTCGTCGGCGATCAGGACCTTGATTCGCTGCGCCGCACCGGTGTCGGGCGGGAGCGGCGAGACCTCTCTGAGTGCTGACACGACACTCCTCCCGGCTCGAGGGTTGAAAACGAGAGCGACAACGCAGGCCGCTATGTGCTCCTTCGGCAGCTGGGCGGTCGACCTGAATCCGTAGTTACTACGGGTTTCGCGCCGGGGGTTACGCTGCGCCGATGACCGAGCCCGGAGCCGAACCGCCAGACGTCCCAACCGACGAGCGCGAAGGACTCGTCGTGGCCCCCGCGCCCGACCACGCCCACCTGATGAAGGCGGTGCTCTGCCGCGAGACGTTCAGCGACCCGGGCTGGATCTACGAGCGCAAGCTCGACGGTATCCGCTGCCTGGCGATCCGCGACGACGACGGCGGCGACGGCGACGGGGACCTGCGGATGCTCTCGCGCAACGACCTCGACCTCACCGGGCGCTATCCCGAGATCCGCGACGCGCTGCGCGCGCAGTCCGGGCACCGGTTCGCCGTCGACGGCGAGCTCGTCGCCTTCGATGGGGGGCGCACGAGCTTCGCGCGCCTGGCCCAGCGCGGTCGCCATCCGACGCGCGTCTACTACTACGTGTTCGACATCCTGTGGCTCGACGGCGACGACGTGCGGGCCCTGGCCCTCCGCGCCCGCAAGCGCCTGCTGCGCGACGCGCTGCAGTTCGGCGGGCCGCTGCGCTTCGCCACGCACCGCAACCGCGACGGACAGGCGCTGTTCGAGCACGCCTGCCGCCAGGGATGGGAGGGCGTGATCGCCAAGCGGGCCGACAGCCCCTACCGCGACACGCGCTCGCGCGACTGGCTCAAGTTCAAGTGCGAGGCCGGCCAGGAGCTCGTCATCGGCGGCTACACCGCCCCCCGGGGCAGCCGCTCCGACCTCGGCGCGCTCCTGCTGGGCTATCACGACGGCGACGGCCGGCTGCGCTACGCCGGCAAGGTCGGCACCGGCTTCACCCACGAGACGCTCGCCGACCTGCGCCGCCGGCTGTCGCCGCTGCGCCGCGACGGCTCGCCGTTTGGCGATCGGATCCGCGAGACGGGCGTCACCTGGGTGACTCCGACGCTCGTCGCCGAGGTGGCCTTCACCGAGTGGACGAACGCCGGGCGCCTGCGTCACCCGCGCTTCCTCGGCCTGCGCGAGGACAAGGCGGCGCGCGAGGTGGTCCGCGAGCGATGACCGAGACGCTGACCGTCGGACGGCGCCGGGTCCCGATCAGCCATCCCGATAAGGCGCTGTTCGCCCGGCCGACGATCACCAAGCGCCAGCTCGCGCGCCACTACGAGCGCGTCGCCTCGGCGATGCTCCCGCACGTGCGCGACCGCCCGCTGGCGCTGCAGGCGTTCCCCGCGGGCATCGACGAGAAGGGCTTCTTCCTGAAGTCGGTCCCGCGTTACTTCCCGGACTGGATCACGACGGCGACCGTGCCCAAGCGCGGCGGAACCCTGACCCAGGTGCTGGCGCGCGACGCCGCGACGCTCGTCTACCTCGCCGGTCAGAACGTCGTCACCCCCCACGTGTGGCTGTCGCGCGCCGACCGCCCGCGCGCCCCCGACCGGCTGATCGTCGACTTCGATCCCGCGGACGGGGTCGGCTTCGCCGAGGTGCGCGCGGCGGCGCGCGACGCCGGGGCGCGACTGCGCGACGCCGGCCTGGCGACGTTCGCGATGGTCACCGGCTCGCGCGGCGTCCACGTCGTCTGCCCGGTGCGCCGCGGGCCGGGATTCGGCGACGTCCACCGTTTCGCCCGGGCGCTCGCCGAGGCGATGGTCGCCGCCGACCCCGACCACCTGACGCTCGAGTGGCATCGCGACGAGCGCGGCCGGCGCATCTACCTCGACGTCAACCGGATCAACTACGCCCAGCACGCGGTCGCGCCCTACGGGGTCCGTCCGCGCCGCGGCGCGCCGGTGGCGATGCCGATCGAGTGGGACGAGCTCTGCGACGACGGCCTGCGCCCGGACCGCTTCACGATCGCCGACGCCGCCGACCGGCTCGAGGCCCAGGGCGACGCCTGGCAGGGCATGGCGCGCCGGGCCCGCGGCCTGCCGGCGATCGATAGGGTGGCCCGGTGACCGACGCCGAGCCTCAGCCGCCGGCGATCCTCGCCTCCGACGCCGAGCGCGAGCGTGCGATCGAGCGCCTCCAGGGCGCGGTCGTCGAGGGCCGGCTGACGCTCGAGGAGTTCTCCGAGCGGGTCGAGTCAGCCCAGCAGGCGCGGACCGACCACGAGCTCGCCGCGCTGCACGTCGATCTGCCCGCGGACCGCTCGGCGGGCGCCGAGGTGGCCGCGCCGGCGAGCCGGTACACGGCGCTGTGCTCACACCTCGTGCGCACCGGGCCGTGGGAGCTCCAGTCCCGGGCCGCGTATCGCAGCATCTGCGGGACGATCGACCTCGACCTCAGCCAGGCGCGGCTGCCCGGCCGCGAGGTGGACCTCGACGTGTACAACTTCGCCGGCACGGTGACGCTCATCATCCCCGAGGGGGTGCGGGTCAGCGTCGAGGGCGGCGGGCCGTTCGCCAGTCAGAAGATCGAGGCGCCCGCGGCTCCGCCGACGGCGGACGCACCGCTCGTCCGTATCCGGCTGCGGGGACCGTTCGGCACGCTCCACGTCCGCAGCCGTCCGCCGCGGCGCAGCGCAATCCAGCGACTGCTCGGCGGCGGTTGAGCGCGCGGCCGCGTCGGCCGGGTCCGCAGCGTCGGCCGGGTCCGCGGCGTCGGCCGGGTCCGCGGCGTCGGCCGGGTCCGCGGTGCTGATCGCCGTCACCGACCACGCCGTCGAGCGCTTTCGCCAGCGCGTGCGCGGCACGCTTGAGCCGAGGACCGAGATCGCCACCCGGGTCGCGCGAGCGTGCGCCGCCGGCGCGACGGAGGCGGGCGCCGCCGCCGGCGAGCTGCTCGTCTCCGACCTCGAGCGCCGAAACGTCGTCTACGTGTGCCGCCGGCGCGACGACGAGCTCATCGTCATCACGCTGTGGGAACGTGGCCCCGACGCCGCGGTCCCGCGCCGGTTCACCGACGCGCTGCGTCCCGACGACGATCGGGTCCGCTGAGCGCCGCGTAGCCTCTGCAGGGTCGAGTCCGATCCCCCGCGCCCGGAGGCCGAACATGAGCACGCAGACGCCGATCCCCCCGCTCCGCGAGCGCGCCGCCTGGGCGGCGCTGAGCGATCACTTCGCCGAGGTGTCCACGCGCCATCTGCGCGAGCTGTTCGACGCCGACGCGACCCGGGGCGAGCGGCTTGTCGCCGAGGGCGCGGGGCTGTTCCTCGACTACTCCAAGAACCGCGTCACCGAGGAGACGATCGCTCTCCTCCTCGCGCTCGCCGAGCAGTCGGGGCTGGCGGAGCGCACCGCGGCGATGTTCGCCGGCGAGCGGATCAACGTCTCCGAGGATCGCGCCGTCCTGCACGTGGCGCTGCGCATGCCGCAGGGCACGACGCTGATCGTCGACGGCCGCGACGTCGTCGCCGAGGTGCACGAGGTGCGCCACCGGATGGCGGCGCTCGCCGACCGGATCCGGGCCGGCGAGTGGCTGGGGCACACCGACCGGCCGATCCGCAACGTCGTCAACATCGGGATCGGCGGCTCGGATCTCGGTCCGGTGATGGCCTACGAGGCGCTGCGCCACTACTCCGCGCGGGAGCTGACGATGCGCTTCGTATCCAATGTCGACGCCACCGACTTCGTCGAGGCCACCCGCGACCTCGACCCCGCCGAGACGATGTTCATCGTCTCCTCCAAGACGTTCACGACGCTGGAGACGATGACCAACGCGCGGTCGGCGCGGGACTGGTCGCTCGCCGCGCTCGGCGACGAGTCGGCGATCGCCAAGCACTTCGTCGCGGTCTCGACGAACGCCGAGAAGGTCGCCGAGTTCGGGATCGACACCGCCAACATGTTCGGCTTCTGGGAGTGGGTCGGCGGCCGCTACTCGATGGACTCGGCGATCGGGCTGTCGACGATGATCGCGATCGGGCCCGAGAACTTCGACGACATGCTGGCCGGCTTCCACGCGATGGACGAGCACTTCCGCGACACGCCGCTGCAGCGCAACCTGCCGGCGCTGCTCGGCCTGCTCGCCGTCTGGTACGGCGACTTCTTCGGAGCGCAGACGGTCGGCGTGATGCCCTACGAGCAGTACCTGAAGCGCTTCCCCGCCTACCTGCAGCAGCTGACGATGGAGTCCAACGGCAAGCACGTGACGTTGCAGGGACGCCATGTCGACTACCAGACGGGCGCGATCTTCTGGGGGGAGCCGGGCACCAACGGCCAGCACAGCTTCTACCAGCTCATCCACCAGGGGACGAAGCTCATCCCGGTCGACCTGATCGGCTTCGGGCGCTCGCGCAACCCGCTGGGCGACCACCACGACCTGCTGATGTCCAACGTGTTCGCCCAGGCCGAGGCGCTCGCCTTCGGCAAGACCGAGGCCGAGGTGCGCGCCGAGGGCACCGCCGAGGCGGTCGTCCCCCACCGGGTGATGGAGGGCAACCGGCCGACGAACGTCATCCTCTGCGAGGAGCTGACCCCGTACGCTCTGGGCACGCTGGTGGCGCTGTACGAGCACAGCGTGTTCACCCAGGGGGTGATCTGGGACATCGACTCCTTCGACCAGTGGGGGGTCGAGCTCGGCAAGGCGCTCGCCCAGCGGATCATCCCCGAGCTCGAGTCCGCCACCGAGCCCGAGCTGGCGCACGACAGCTCGACGAACGCGCTGATCCGCCGCTACCGCGCGATGCGGGCGTGATGACCCGCCCGCCGGGCACAATCTCGGCGTGAGCGTCAGCTCGGCAGCCTCGGCTCGGCCGTCGTCCTGGCCCGCGGCCCTGCGCGCCCGGTTGGCGCGCCATCCGGTGAGCCCCGCGGCCCTGGGCCTGGCCGGCCTCATCGTGCTGAGCGCGGTGCTGCGGGGCTACGGCCTCGGACACCAGGGGTTCTGGTACGACGAGGCCAACACGGCGCAGCTGGTGCGGTTCACGCCCGGGAAGATGCTCGGCCTGATCGGGCAGAGCGAGTCCACCCCGCCGCTGTACTACTGCGTGGCGTGGGTGTGGGCGCGCGTGTTCGGGGACGGCGAAGCCGGCCTGCGCTCGCTCTCGGTCCTGGCCGGGGTGCTCGTCGTGCCGGTCGCCTACGCCACCGCGACGACGCTGATCAACCGACGGGCCGGGATCATCTGCGCGGCGCTGGCCGCCTGCAACCCGTTCCTGATCTGGTACTCGCAGGAGGCCCGCTCCTACGAGCTGCTCGTGCTCCTCAGCGGCCTCTCGCTGCTCGCCTGGTCGCGCGCCCGGGCCGCGCCGTCCCCGCGGCCGGTGGCGCTGTGGGCGATCTTCTCCGTGCTGGCGCTGGCCACCCACTATTACGCGCTGGTGCTCGTCCTCCCCGAGGCGGCCTGGCTGCTGGTCGACCATCGCGCCCGGCTGACGGTCCGCATCGCGGTCGCGGTCGTAGGGGTCTGCGGCGCGGCGCTGTTGCCGCTGGCCATCTCCCAGAACGGCACCGGGCACGACGGCTGGATCGCCACCGCGCCCCTGGGGCCGCGGCTGCGGCAGATCATCCCCCAGTTGTTGATCGGCACCGACTCGCCCGCTCGGGTCGCGATGAAGTACGCGGCGTTTGCGGCCGCCCTCGTTGCGCTCGGGCTGCTCGCCGCCCGCGCGGGCCGCACCCTGCGCGAGCGGGCGCTGCCGGCGGGCGCGCTGGCGCTCGGCGGCTTCGCGTTCACCCTGGTGCTCATCGTCGCCGGCTTCGACGACCTGATCACCCGGAACATCATCGCGCTCTGGCTGCCCGCCGCCATCGTCGTGTCCGCCGGACTCGCTGCTCCAGCGGCCCGTCGCGTCGGTGTGGCGGCCGCCGCCGTGCTGTGCGCGATCGGCCTCGTCGCGACCATCGGCATCGCCGCCAACCGGGCGCTCCAGCGCCCCGACTGGCGTCCGGTGGCCCGACTCCTGGGGCCCGCCCCCGCGCGCGGCGATCGCCTGATCCTCGTCCAGCACTACGCGGACCTGCTCCCCCTCTCCCTGTATCTCCACGACCTGCGCAGGTTGCGGACGGCCGGAGCCCGCGTCAGCGCGTTCGATGTCATCTCGATGCGCTCGCCGCAACAGCCGCTGTGCTGGTGGGGGGCCGCCTGCAACCTGATCCCGTCGGCGATGCAGCGCACCTATCGCCTGCGGGGCTTCCGCCCCGCCTGGCGGCGGCAATCGCACCAGTTCACCGTCCTGGCGCTGGCCGCGCGCTCGCCGACCGTCGTCACCGAGGCCGAGGTGGCCGCGGCGTTGCGCACCACCACCCTGCGCCACGACGAGCTGATCGTCCAGCCGCCGTCGACCGCCCGCCGGCGACCGCAGGCGCGCCGCGTCTAGCCGTGTCCGCGACCTCGCCGCGCCGCCCGCCGATGTGGCTCCGCTGGGTCGTGTCGCTCGCCGTCGGCGCGATCCTGCTCGGCGCGCTCATCGTCTACGTCGACCACCACAACACCGACGGCCCCGTCGGCGAGAGCCCCCGGGGCGCCGCGCGGGCCAACCGCGAAGCGGAGATCGTGGTCGCCCAGGACCAGGCCCCGCGGACGGCCCGCACGGCCGCCGGCGAGGTGCCGCGCGTCGCGGCGGTGCGCGCGATCCGGGCCGACATGAACCGCCGAATCGCCGACGGCGACGCCGGCGAGCCGCTGCAGCGCGTCAGCTGTCGCCAGGTCGCGACTCAGGGACCGCGGCTCGGCCTGCGCTGCACCGCCGTGTCGGCCGGGGTCAACTACCCGTATCAGGCGGTGCTCGACGTGCGCGATCACCGGATCACCTACTGCAAGCACGACGCCCCGCCGGTCGCCTCGCAGAACATCCCGGTCAGCCGTCGCTGCGTCGCCTGACGCGCGGCTAGCCGACGCGCCACGCGACGGTTCCGGGGGCTCGCGAGCGCGGCGAGAAGCGCACGGCGACGATCCGGGCTCCGTCGGGGACGCTGAAGCCGACGCAGCCCGACCGTGTCTCGCCGACCCCGATCAGGCTCTCGAAGTCGGTCAGCGGCGTGCGGCAGACGCCGCGGCGGATGAGCAGCGGCGCGGCCGCGGCGCGCGAGGTGAGCAGCGACACGTCGCCCGAGGCGGTGCTGTCGTAGGTCGCCCCCCGGTCGACGTGGATGGTCAGGGCGACGGCGGCGGCGTGGGTGCCGGGCAGCGTCGCGGCGCCGGCGTGGCGCAGCGGGTCGTACACCCGCGTGACGGTGACCGTCAGCGTCGCGTCGCCGGCTGCGACGCGCTGGCCGCGACCGATCGGGACGGCTCGGGGCCCGCGAGGGCGGGGCGCCGCGGGTCGACGCGCGCGCCGAGGCGACGTCGAGGTCGACGACGAGGCGGTCGACGAGTGCGCGGTGCGCGAGCCGCCGGACCCGCCGCCGCCCGAGCCGCCGGTCCCGCCGCCGCCCGACCCGCCGCAAGCGGCCACGCCGAGCGCCGTCAGCGCGGCGGCAAGGCTCAGGACATGTCGGTGGCGCCGGGGGATGGCTGCGACGCTCTCAGACGGCTTCGGCGGGGATGGCTGCGACGCTCTCAGACGGCTTCGGCGGGGATGGCTGCGACGCTCTCAGGCGACTTCGGCGGGGATGGCTGCGACGCTCTCAGACGGCCTCGGCGGGCGCGGCGTCGGCGCGGCCAGCCCCGATCGGAGGCCGCTCGCCGACCGCGACGGTCGCGATCGCGGCGTCCTCCCACGGGCGGACGTAGCGTCCGATCGCGTCGGCGTGCGGCTGCACACCGGACAGCCGCACCTGCACCGCGGCGAGGACGGCGTAGGCCATCTCGCCGAGCGCCCGGAGCGGCTGGTGGCGGTTCTGGCGGGTCCCGAGATGGCATTCGGCGAGCGCGTCGAGCCCCCGCCGACGGTAGGCCTCGATCAGCACCGCGATCTCGACCCCGTAGCCGACGGGAAACGCTATCTCCTCGAGCAGCTCGCGCCGCGCCGAGAACTCGCCCGCCAGCGGCTGCGCGAAGCCCGCGAGTGCGGGCACATGGTAGTTGAGCAGGGGGCGGGCCATCAGCTCGGTCACGCGTCCGCCCTCGTGCGGCAGCGTCACCCGGCCGGTGTCCATCGGACGCTCGAACGCCCCCTTGACCAGGTGTAGCCAGTCGTCGGTCAGCAGCGGTCCGAGCAACCCCTGGAGATGCTCGGGGCGCGGGTCGATCGTGTCGCCGTCGAGGAAGCAGACGACCTCGCCCCCGGTCACCTGCAGCGCGCGCCACATCGCGTCTCCCTTGCCCGCGGCGGGCCCGAGCTCGGGACACAGCTCGTCCTGCTGCAGCGCCCGGGCGCCGGCGGCGGCCGCCCGCTCGGCGGTGCCGTCTTCCGAGGCGGCGTCGACGACGACGAGCGCGTCGACGAGGCCGCGGTCGGCGAGCGGCGCGACGGTGCGCCCGATGACCTCGGCGATGGTGGCGCCGCAATCCTTGGTGGGGATGATGACCGTGACCCCGATTCCGGCCTTGGCGGCGCGCAGCCGGTCGAGGTCGAACTGTCCGGCCCGGTAGCGACGCCGGGCATACCAGTCCGCGACGCCCGCGTCGATGGCGCGCCGCTGCGGTGCGCGCGCGTGTGCCAGGGTCCGGACGGTCGCCACCCGCAGATCGTCGCACCCCGGCCCGTCGGCGGCAGTCGCGCGGCCCCGGTCAGCGAATCGTGCACCGGAGCCACGCGACTGTCATGCCCCCACCCATTGGCTCTACCGGCTGACGTATGCGCGCCGGGTCGCGGCGGCAGTGCGGGCAAGTATAGGATCCGACCCGATTTCTGACCGTCGGTTGGCCGGAGTTTCCGCGGAAATTGCGCGCGGGCGGGACGTCCAGACATGAGCGATCGGCGGGCGCTTGCGGCGTGCGGCTTTCGGTTAGGCTGACCTCGGTGGCCTTCGACGAGGACCTCGCCCATCGCATCCGCGAGCTCATCGCCGACGAGGCGGGCGTCACCGAGCAGCGGATGTTCGGCGGCCTCGCGTTCCTGCTGCACGGGCACATGACGGTCGCGGCGAGCCGCGAGGGCGGGCTGCTGCTCCGCGTCGACCCCGATGAGACCGATGCGCTCGTGGCCAAGCCCCATGCCGAGACGTTCGTCATGCGCGGACGCCCGATGCGGGGGTGGCTGCGCGTCACGCCCGAGGGCGTGCGCGACCGGCGCCAGTTGTCACGCTGGGTGTCGCGAGGCGTGAGCTACGTGCGCTCGTTGCCTCCCAAGGGGTGATCGATCGCCATCGACGGTCGCCGTGCCCGAGGACCCAGGGACGGCGCGCGGCCGCCGCGGCGGTGGTTTACGCTCAGACCATCTCCGAGAGCGATCACCGGGCGGCCCCGCGCGTCGTCGCGCTGCTGAGCACCGCGCTGCTCCCGGCCGCCGCGCTGGTGATCGACGCGCGGCTGCTGCCGCTCGTGGCGATGCCGGCCGTGATGCTCGCCGCGGGGCTGCTGTTCGCGCCGGACCCCGAGCCGCCGGACGAGCCCGGCGGGCCCGGCTCCGGACCGGACGGCGGCGAGCCGGACGAGGCGCGTCCGCCACGGCGTCCCGACGCGTGCGCGGGTCGGCGCGCCCATCGCGCCCGACGATCCGAGCCCGCCCGTCGATCGCCGAGGATCCGCGCCGGACGATGACCGAGCGCGCACCCGACGCGGCGCTGCCCGCGGATCCGACCCAGGCCCGCGCCGAGGAGCTGTTCCACGAGGGCGAGCGCGAGGTCCAGCGACGCGCGGGGGTCGCCGACGTCGCGCTCCGGGTCGGCCGCGGCGCCCTGCAGACGGCGATCGACCCCGAGTTCTCGGCTTTCCTGGCGCAGCGGATGTTCCTCGTGGCGGGGGCGCCGGCGCCCGACCGGCGCGTCTGGGCCTCGCTGCTGGCGGGGCCGCCGGGGTTCGCGCGGGCGCTGGACTCCAAGCACCTGCACCTCGTGGCCAAGCCGCCGCCCGGCGATCCGCTCGCCGCCGGCCTCGCCGCCGGGCCCGTGCCGCTCGGGCTCCTCGCGCTCGATGCCCTGACCCGCTCCCGCGTCCGGCTCAACGGCACCGCCACCCCGACCCAGGCGGGGATCCTCGTCACGGTCGACGAGGTGTACGGCAACTGCCCCAAGTACATCGCTCAGCGCGTGCCGGTGCAGGTGATCGGCGACGGGCACCCCGATCCGACGCGCCGCGACGGGACCCATCTGACCGGCGACCAGCGCGCCTTCGTGCGCGCGACCGACACGGCGTTCGTCGCCTCCGCGCACGCGCAGCGCGGCGGCGACGCCTCCCACCGCGGCGGCCGGCCCGGGTTCCTCGAGGTCGGCGCCGACGGCCGGCGGGTCATCCTGCCCGACTACACCGGCAACCGCATGTTCCAGACGCTCGGCAACCTGACCGTCGACCCGCGGATCGGGATGCTCGTCGTCGACTGGGAGACCGGGCGCACGCTCCAGTTCGCGGGCACCGCAGAGGTTCTCTGGGACGGACCCGTGGTCCACCGCCGGCCGAAGGTCGACCGGGTCGTGATCATCGATGTCGAGGCGGTCGTCGAGCAGGCGTGCGCGCTCCCCATCCGCTTCGACCTGCGCGAGGCCCACCACCTCACCCCGCCGCTCCCCGGCGGCTAGGCCGGCCGGCGGGCTCGGTTCTGCGGAGGCCCACGGGCGTCCGGATCAGGCCGCCGGGACCTGCACCTCGCCCGCGGTCACCGCGCGGGCGTGTCAATCTGTAGGAGGCACGGGTTCAGCGTCCAGGTCGCACGGGCACGGAATGGACTCGCGCCCGCGCGCAGGTGGTTCGCAACGCGACTGTCTGCCCGATCTGCGGCCTGGCGCCTGGACCCAAATGCGCCGCCGAGAAGCTCGATGACGACCTCGGTGGATCACGTAGTGCCTTTGCAGGTTCTCAAGACGCTCTACACGGGCGCTGAGCTCACTCGGATGACCGCTGATCCCTCAAACCTGCGGGCCGTGCATCTTGGCTGCAACTCGGAACGCCGTAAGGGGACCGCTAAGCGCCAGAAGACACGGTTCCGGCGACCAAGAGGGTCAGCCAGCAGTTCGATGACTTCACCTTCAGCGGCTACATCACCCCGCTTGAAGAGGGGCTTTCGTCGTTCCCGGTCGTTACTACTACCTACTGCCAGCTCCAGAAGCCACCGCCTTCCTGAGCGGTGAACATGTAGGAATGGCTTCCCTCGCTGACGATCAGTCTCGTCAGAACCCTGTCGACCGGCCGCGAGAACGTCAATGTGACCGCTCCGTCGATGTGGAACGGATCCTGCGACAGAGAGTTCGGGCCGAACTTTACCCACTCGACGCCGGTCGCCCGAGCGCTCGATGACGTGTAGGAGGTCCACCGCAGGCGCCCAAGCTGTCGATTTGGATTGGCGTGAGCTGGCTCGACTCCGCGGTCAGTCCTGCCGCCGTAGAAGCCGGAGCCATCCCCTGTCGTGGTGATCACGTAGGGCTTGTACTGCGTGCCCTGGTTGTTCTGCGTGAAGCCGGTGGGGATCTTGGGCAACGTCGCGCCCTCAGCGCGCCCTGCGTAGACGATGAAGCACAGGCCGGCGAGGACAGCTGCGATGAAACGATCGCGGGTCATGAGTTCACCTGCGGTAGACCGAGATCGGAGCGCACAATGCTGCTCGCCGCCTTGGTCTTCTCACCGTCTTGAAGGAAGGACTGCACCCACGAAGACTGATCGAGCAGGGTCACAGAACTCAGACCTGCGAGATCGGCGATGACGCCAGAGTCTGCGTCGATCAACGCCTTGATGTCGACCGCAGCTTCCGGATAGTGCTGAGCGACCGTGAGCAGATGGATGTTGGTCTGACCGAATGCCGTGATGACAGGCTTGGCCAGCGGAGCCGCTTCGCTGGCGGTCGTGTTGTTGTTGATCTGGTTGTCGAAGGCATCGCCCGCGGCCTTGGCAGGCTGGACAGCCCGAAGATAAGCCAGTGCAGCCTGCGCTCGCGTAAAGGTGCTCGGCGCAGTTGATGCAGTTGATGCAGTTGTCGATGTATTGCTCGCATGAGCAGCAGTCGCTCGGGATGTCGCTGTGCTTGACGACCCGCAGCCGGCGGCAGCTGCTGAGAGGCAACCGGACAACCCGACTGCCAATAGCGCGTAGATAAGACGAGAGCTTCGCATTTCCAAGGAGGCCTCCTTTGATCGAGCCCCGTTGACCGGTTATCGGCCGTGGAGGCGAGTTCTGAAGCTCTCGCCTGTTTTTGGTCTACAGCGAGAGGAAGAAGAACATCGAGAACAGCGACATGCCGATCAGCAGGCCGACGAGGTTGGCGCCGCGCAGCGTGCGCAGGCGGAAGATCGTGAACGGCATCAGCGGGTCGCGCTCGCGCATCTCGATCAGGATGAAGCCGATCAGCAGGAGCGCCGCGACCACCAGGCAGACGATCGTCCGGGTCGCGCCCCAGCCGACGTTGACCGCCTCGACGACGGCGTAGACGAGCAGCGCCAGCCCCGCGGTGACCGACACCGCGCCCGGGATGTCGAAGCTGTCGCCGGCCTCCTCGCGACGGCTCTCGGGCAGCGTGCGCGGGGTCAGCGCGGTGACCGCGATCGCGATCGGGACGTTGACGAACAGCACCCAGCGCCAGCTCAGGCCGCTGGTCAGCACGCCCCCGAGCAGGACGCCGGCGGCTCCGCCGGCGCCGGCGACCGCGCCCCACACCCCGAGCGCACGGTTGCGCTCGGAGCCCTCGGCGAACGTCGTGGTGATGATCGACAGCGCCGCCGGGGAGACGATCGCCGCGCCCATCCCCTGAATCGCGCGGGCGGCGATCAGCCAGCCCTCGGACTGCGCGACGCCCCCGGCGAACGAGGCGAGCGCGAACAGGACGAGTCCGATCATGAACATCCGCCGGCGGCCGAGCAGGTCGGCGAGACGTCCGCCGAGCAGCAGGAAGCCGCCGACGGTCAGCGTGTAGGCATTGACCACCCAGGTCAGGTCGTCGCGCGAGAAGTGAAGCGCCCGCCCGATCGACGGCAGGGCGAGGTTGACGATCGAGGCGTCGATGACGATGACGAACTGCGTCATCGCGAGCAGGATGAGCGCGACGTTCTTGGCCCGCGTCGGGGCCGGCTGCGAGCTGGCGGGGGCGGCCGTGGCGTCAGACATCGGTCCGGTCCTCCGATCGATCTGGGGCTGCGTGCGCGACTATAGGCCGACCGCCCCGCAGCCGCCGACCGCGCCGCCCCGCGGATCGTCTCGCAGCCGCCGCCCGACCCCCCGGCGGAGCCTATAGTCGCGACGTGGCCGAGAACGCCGCACCCGAGCGATGCGCGTCGCGGCGCTGATCGACCGCGACGGCCCGACGTGCGTCTGGTGCGGCGCCACCCCGTGGCCCGGCGACCTGTCGGTCGAGCACCTGCTGCCCCGCTCGCGTCGGGGCCGCGGGCTCGGCGAGAACCTCGTCCTCGCCTGTCGCTCGTGCAACCGGCGGCGAGCCTCCCAGCCCGTCGTCGCCCACCTGCGCGCCGAGCGCGCCGCAGGGCGTGAGCCGGGCGTCGATCGGCTCGCGGCGGCGCTGGCGCGTCTCAGCCGCTCGCCGTCGCGCCGGCACGCCGAGTACGGACGTCGCCAGCTGGCTGCGCTCGAGGCCCTGCCGGCGTCCGGCGGGCCTCGCTGAGGTGCCCGACGCCCGTCCGCCTCGGCCGAGGCCTCGTGCCCGCGGGCCCGGGCTCGATCGGATGCTGGAGCGCGGCCGAGCTCGACTCCGCGGGCCCGGGCTCGATCGGATGCTGGAGCGCGCCCGAGCGCGACTCCAGCCCGATCTGCGGTTCCTAGCCCTGCGCGACGCCCTCGGCGACCGCCTCGCGCATGTAGGTCAGGAGGGGCCGATCAAGCTGTGACTGCTGTAGATCAACCGGAAGACCTCATCTGTGTCAGTATCCGACATTGTTTGCTTCTCTTACCTCGTATCAATAGTGTCATCAAATGGCCGGTGCCGACCCGCGGGCGTTCTTTATCAGAGATCGTCAGACGAGTCAAAGTCGCCGCCCGAGTTCCGGAATGGCCGCCGGTACAATCCCTCTGTGTGTCACTCCACGGTTGGTGATCAGATGTCACTCTCACATGACACGGTTGGCGATCCTTGGCGCAGGCCCACCGCGCCGGCGGCCGCGCGGTCATGACGCCCGCCCCGGCGCGGCGCCTCGCCGCCTGGCTGATGCTCGCGCTGGCCACGGTGGCACTCATCACGGGGACCTGCGCGGTCTGGGCCCGCCGGCAGGTGCTCGACCCCGACCGCTGGGCGGGCACGAGCTCACGGCTGCTCGCCGACCCGACGATCAGTCGCGCGCTCGGGACCTTCGCCGCGGACGAACTGTTCCGCGCCGCCGACGTCACGCCGCTGGTCGGCGACGGGCAGGTCACGGCGCAGCTGCGCCACGCGGCGATCCGGCTCGTCACCGAGCAGCTGCGCACGGGTCCGGTGCGCAACGCATGGCGCGAAGCCAATCGCGCGGCGGCGAGCCAGCTCGTCGCCCTGCTCGACGGCGGGGGCACGGTCCTGCGCGCGCGCAACGGCGAGGTGACGCTCGATCTCGGCCCCGTCGTCTCCGACCTGGACCGGACGCTCGTGGGGCAGCTCGCCGGCGCGCTGCTCCCCTCCGCCGAGCGCCAGCGGCTGGTCGACGCGGCCTCGCAGGACGCCGGCCGCTTCGTGATCCTGCGCTCCGATCAACTGCCGCGTATCCAGCACGCGGCCCGCGCGATTCGCGGCCTGGCGATCGCGCTCCCGGCGCTTGCGCTTGCGCTCGCTCTCCTGGCGCTGGCCATCGCGCCCGGGTGGCGGCGCAGCGTCATCGTGCGCATCGGCTGGTGCGCGCTGGCCGCCGGCGTCATCCTCCTGCTCGGCCGGTGGCTGCTGCGCGAGCCGATCGTCGATCAGCTCGTGAGCGATCGCGCCTTTCGCCCGGCCGGCGAGGCGGCGTGGTCGATCGCCACCGACGAGCTGCGGACGCTGGCGATCGCCATCGGCGCGGCCGGCGCGGTCACCGGCGCGGTGGCGTGGCTGGCCGGGCTGGGGCGACGGCTCACGGCCGTTCGTCGGCGCCGGGGTCGGCGGGGCCGGGGTCCGGCAGCGACGGCGCGCCGGCGATGAGATCCGAGAGGCGCAGGCGCCGGGCGTCGATGCGCTCCCAGCGACGCACCGCCCGCGCCATCTTGAGGCCGTCGGGGGCGTAGAACCGGCGCGCCCACAGTGAACGCGGCGAGGCGAGACGCAGGCAGGCGACGAGGGCGACCGGGGCGAACACGACGCCGATCAGCGCGAGCATCGGCTTGCCCTTCAGGATCGCGGCCCCGGAGAAGATGAGCGCGATCGCCACCGCCGTCGTCAGCGAGGTGACCGCCAGGGTCTGACCGAGAGCGGTGTCGCTGGTGATGGTCAGGATGAGCAGCCCGCCGATGACGACCGCGACGATGACCGCGCGAACCGACGCTCGACCCTCTTCGGTCCAGTACACGTCGCGGAGATGGATCCACAGCGCGAACTCGTCGAGCGTCAACCCCACCCCGATCCCGAACAGGCACGCGAGGATCTCGGTCTGCGGGCTGCCCGGGGTCAGCACGAAGGCGAGGAACCCGGTCACCATCATCAGCACGATCCCGAACACGAGATGGTGCAGATGCAGGCCGCCCGAGGTCTGGATGTTGCCCGGCCACCAGCGCACCTGGCGGCGGATGAGGCGGGTGCTCATCCGGATGAACAGGAACGATCCGAGCAGGCCGATCAGCAGCAGGTAGCCGCTGCGCTCTCCCCGATCCGGGTGCAACGACGCGATCGGCAGGTGCATCGCGACGGCTGGCATGATCCCACGGTCAGCCTACCTGAGCGCACGCCGGCCGCGGCGGCCATCCGCGACTGAACCGCGCCCCGCAGCGGGCGCCCCTCCCGTGCGGGGTGGCCGCCAATAAGCCGCCCCGGCACGACGATCCGGCTGCCACCCCCGCGCGCCGGCGACTACTGTCGAATCCCCGCCCACCGAGCCCGGAGATGCCATGCCCGTTCGCGTCAGCGTCCAGATCCAACCCCAGCACTCGGACTTCGACAGGATGCGCGCCGCCTGGCGCGAGGCCGAGGAGCTGGGGGTCGACGTGATCTACACGTGGGACCACTTCTTCCCGCTCAACGGCGATCCCGCCGGCAACCATTGGGAGGGGACGGTCGCGCTGGCGGCGCTGGCGGCGAGCACCGAGCGCGTACGGATCGGAGCGCTCGTGTTCTGCAACTCGTACCGCAACCCGCAGCTGCTCGCCAACGTGCACTCGACGGTCGATCACCTCTCGGGCGGCCGGGTGATCCTCGGCATCGGCGCCGGGTGGTTCGAGCGCGACTACGACGAGTACGGCTACGAGTTCGGGACCGCGCCGGACCGGCTGCGCGCGCTGCGGCGCGACCTGCCGCTCATCCGCCGACGCCTGGACAGGCTGCAGCCGCCGCCGGCGGGCCCGATGCCGCTGCTCATCGGCGGCGCCGGCGAGAAGGTCACGCTGCGGCTGGTGGCCGAGCACGCCCAGCTGTGGCACAGCTTCGGGGACCGGGATCGCTACGAGGAGAAGGCGGCGATCCTGGCCGAGCACTGCGCGGCGGCGGGGCGCGATCCCGGCGAGATCGAGCGGGTGTTCGGCGCCGGCCCGCGCACGCTCGAGGCCGCCGACGGGCTCGCCGACGCCGGGGTGCAGGAGATCCAGATCGGGATCTCCGGCAACGGCAGCGGCTACGACCTCGGCCCGCTGCGCGAGCTGCTGCAGTGGCGCGACCGTCGCAACGCCGCGTGACCCGACCGCCGCGCCGTCGCAACGTCTCGAGACCCGGCCGCGCCGTCCGTCGCGCGCGGTCTGACCCGGCGTCAGCTCGTGCGCGCCCGCTGCACCCCGAGGAATGCGAGCCGGGCGACGAGACCCCAGAACGGCGAGCTGATCCCCAGGGCCGTGACCTGTGACGCGGTGACGACGAAGGTCCCCAGGGCGGCGTCCCGGCGATCGGGATCCGCGGTCGCGGCGGCGAGCGCGCTCGTCAACGCGCCCAGCAGGGCGACGCCCGCGACGGCGTCGATCAGCAGCGGCGGCGAGGTCGCGATGCAGGCGGTGGCGAGCCCGGCCGCAGGTCCCAGGACGAGGTAGCTGACGCCGCTCGCGACGCCCGCGAGCCAGCGCCGCTCCGGGCGCTCCCCGGCGTCGGGCCCGGCCATCATGGCGGCGGTGATCGCGGCCAGGTTGATGGCAGGCCGCCGAGCGGGGCGATGAGGGCCGAGATCCCGCCCGTGCCGGACAGCACGGAGCGCAGGCGAGGCCGATAGCCGTGGAGGTGGAGCACGCTCAGCCCCGCGAGGTTCTGCGAGGCCATCGTGACGAGGAAGAGCGGGATCCCGACGCTGATCCTCGTCGGCGGGGCGTCGACCACGCGATGGCGAGCGGGATCCGGCTGCGCCAGCACGACGCGATGCCGGTCAGCCCCATGGCGACGCTAAGGATGAGCAGCCCCGACGAAGCCTGGACGCGGTCGGCGCCGGCCGCCCGCAGGCCGGCGAGCACGACGGTGAACGAGCCGGCGAAGCCGACGACCGACGCGACCACGCCGGCGATCACCGGCTGGGCGTCGGACCGCGTCATGCGCGGGCGGGGCTGAGGATCCAGTTGAGCGCGCGGGCGGCCCGCAGGGCGAGGTAGCGATGCTCGCCGTCGGCCGCAAACCAGGCCGCATCGCCGCCGGCGAGCTCGACCTCCTCGCCCACCGGGCCCACCCGGAGCCGGCCGCGGAGGCAGAACACGAGCTCCTCGGTGCCGGGCAGGTGACCCGGGGTGCGCTGCTCGATGCCCGCGGCCAGTGACAGCTCGTAGACCTCGGCGTCGGCGCCGCGGCCGCGGGCGTGGACGAGCCAGGCCGTCATCCCCGAGTCCGCGTGCAGCTCGGACCCCGAGCGTGCCGGGATCCGTCGCGCGCGCGGCGGCTCGTCCTCGACGAGCAGCGCCGACAGCGGCAGCTCGAGCGCCCGCGCGAGCCGGAACAGGGTGTCGATCGACGGATTGCCGTGGCCGTTCTCGATCCGGCTGAGGATCGTCTTGGACAGGCCCGCGCGCGCCGCCACCTGGCTGAGGGTGTCCCCGGTCTGCCGGCGGCGCTCCCGGACGACGCGCGAGATCCGCGCGGTGAGCGAGTCGAACTCCACCTGCTGATCACTATAGTGAATCTGGCGGTCACTTCAGTGAACAGCAGGTAGCCTTGCCCGCGATGCTCGATCCCGCCTTAAACGACCGCGTCGCGCTCGTCACCGGCGCGAGCGGCGGCATCGGCCGCGCCATCGCCCGCGGCCTCGCCGCCGAGGGCGCCGCGGTGGCGTGCGGCTACGGGGCCAACGGGGAGCCGGCGCAGCGCCTCGCCGCCGAGATCGTGGACGGCGGCGGTCGCGCCGTTGCGCTCGGAGCCGATCTGCGCGACGCCGCGGCCGGCGAGGCGCTCGTGGCACGGACCCGGTCCGAGCTCGGCGAGATCGACGTGCTCGTCAATAACGCCGGGCTCGGCTCCCGGCGCACCTGGGAGGAGACGACCCTCGACGAGTTCGACGAGGCCTACGCGGTCAACGTCCGCGCCGCGTTCGCGCTCGCCCAGCTGACGCTGCCCGGGATGCGCGACCGGGGCTTCGGGCGGGTGCTGATGATGTCCTCGGTCGCCGGCCTGACCGGCGGCATCGTCGGGCCGCACTACGCCGCGGCCAAGTCGGCCCTTCACGGGCTCACGCATTTCCTCGCCGGCCGCCTCGCCGGCGCCGGGGTGACGGTCAACGCGCTCGCCCCGGCGCTGGTCAAGGACACCGGCATGCTGCCCGGTGACCCCGGCGAGCTCGCGCGGCGGATCCCGGTCGGCCGCCTCGGGCGCCCGGGGGAGGTCGCCGACCTCGCGCTCGCCGTGCTGCGCAACGGCTACATCACCAGCCAGGTGATCTCGGTCGACGGCGGGATGTACCCGCACTGATCGCAGCGCGATCTCCATTTCGGTCAGCCCCGCGGCGGCGCGCGACAATGCCGGTCGTGTCGCGGACCCGGACAGACGGCGTCGTCGGCCGGCTGCTCGCCGCCGCCGACGGACTGCTGATCGACGTCGACGGCACGCTGGTCGACTCCTCGGCGCCGGTGCGCCGCGTGTGGACGGCGTTCGCCGATCGTCACGGCGCCGATCCCGAGGCGGTCCTGCGGGCCGCCTCCGGCCGCCCGTCGCGCGAGACGGTCCGGCGCTTCGCACCGCCGGCCGAGCACGCCCGGGAGGCCGAGCTGCTCGAGCGGGGCGAGCTCGACGATCCCGCGGGCATCCGGGCGCTGCCCGGCGCCGCCGAGCTGCTGGCCAGCGGCTCCCCGCTCGTCGTGGTCACGTCGTGCTCGCGCGCACTGATGCGCGTGCGCCTGGGCGCCGCCGGCCTGCCGATCCCCAAGCTCGCGGTCACCGCCGACGACGTCGTCCACGGCAAGCCTGACCCCGAGTGCTTCCTCCGGGGCGCCGCGGCGCTGCGGCTCGCCCCGAAGCGCTGTCTCGTGATCGAGGACTCGCCGGCGGGCGTCGCCGCCGCTCGCGCGGCCGGCAGCCCCGTGGTCGCCGTGCGCACGACGCACCCCGACGTCCAGCTCGCCGATGCCGACGCGATCGTCGATACTCCCGCCGACCTGCTCGCGCGCTGAGCGAGCCCCGGCGTGCTGAGATCGAGTTTCGCGGCCGCGAGCGTCGCGGCTCGCCCGGACCGCGCGGTCAGCTCGCGCTGACGCGGATCGGGCCAACGACCTCGTGCTCCATCAGCCGCGCGATGTCCGCGGCGAGCTCCGGCCCCCACTCGCGCGCGACGACGTGAAGCGCGAGATCGAGGCCTGAGGTGATCCCGCCGCAGGTCACGAGGTCGCCGTCGTCGACGACCCGGGCCTCGCGATCGACGAGCGCGCCGTGGCGCGCCAGATCGTCGAGCGCCGCCCGGTGCGTCGTCGCCGGGCGGCGATCGGTCACCCCGGCCGCGGCGAGTAGCATCGCTCCAGTGCAGACCGAGGCCATGATCGTCCCGCCGGCCGCCAGCTCGCGCAAGCGCCCCGGGAGCCGGCCGGCCGCGTAGGCGTCGCGCGCTCCGCCGCCGCGCATCCAGCCGCCGCCGGGCACGAGCACGAGGTCGGGGGCGTCGCCGAGACCGCGCTCGCACTGCAGCCGAGCGCCATGCGAGGCCACGATCTCCCCGGGTCCGTCCGCGCCGACGAGCTCGACGTTCAACTCGTCGACCGCGCGCGCCGCGTTGGCCAGGACCTCGAAGGGCGCGATTGCGTCGACCTCGTCGAAGCCCGCGAAGAGGGGGATCTCGATCCGCACGCCCGTATCGTCGCCCACGCCGCGATCGCGCGCCAGTGGCGGGGATGCCGCCTTTCGCAAGGATACGGCCAGGCGCGGCGGTGGACGCCGCCGGGCACCGGGGCGGCGGATCGTACGGCGCGCGGCCTGAAGATGGACGAGCCTGGGAGGACCTCCGTCAGCCTCGCCGTCGCCGCTCATCACCGACATGGACAACCCGCTCGGCGTCGCCGTCGGCAACGCGCTCGATGAGCTCGTCCGCGCGCCGGGAGGGGACGCCGACGCGCTCGAAGATCTCCTGGTGTCCGACCACGTCGTGGAGATCTGCGCCCGCCGGAACGGCCACGTCGCCCGCCCCCACCGCCCGCCCCCACCGCCCGTGCTCGACCGCCACTGACCGAGCGCACCGGCCGCGCGCGTCACATACGAAACACGGGCTTGCGCCGCTCGCCGAGGGGAGCGTTGGCGCACGCTCCCAACGCCAGGCCGAGGACGTCGCGCGTGTCGCGCGGGTGGATGACCCCGTCGTCCCACAGCCGCGCCGAGGCGTAATAGGGATGGCCCTGGGTTTCGTACTGCGCACGGATCTCGCGCTTGCGGGCCTCGATCGCCTCGGGGTCGCGCTCGCGCCCGACGGCCGTCAGGACGTTGGCCGCCTGGTCTCCGCCCATCACCGAGATCCGCGCGTTCGGCCACATCCAGAGGAAGCGCGGGAAGTACGGCCGCCCGCTCATCCCGTAGTTGCCGGCGCCGAAGGATCCGCCGACGATGACGGTCAGGCGGGGGACGCGGGTGACCGACACGGCGGCAACCATCTTGGCCCCATCCTTGGCGATCCCGCCCGCCTCGGCGTCGGTGCCGACCATGAAGCCGGTGATGTTCTGCAGGAAGATGAGCGGGATCCCGCGCTGGTCGCAGAGCTCGACGAAGTGCGCGCCCTTCAGCGCGCTGTCGGAGAACAGCACCCCCTCGTTGCCGAGGATCCCCACCGCGTGCCCGTGCAGATGCGCGAAGCCGCAGACGAGCGTCGTCCCGTAGTTGGCCTTGAACTCGTGAAAGCGAGAGCCGTCGACGAGCCGGGCGATGATCTCCCGCGGGTCGTAGGGCGTGCGCAGGTCGGCGGGCACCGCGCCGGTCAGCGAAGCGACGTCGACTGCCGGCGGCTCCGGCGTCCTTGTCTCCCACGGCACCGGCGGCTTGGGCGGGAGCGTGGCCACGATCGAGCGCACGATCGCCAGGGCGTCGGCGTCGTCGACGGCGAGATGGTCGGCCACCCCCGAGCGCCGGGCGTGCAGATCGCCGCCGCCGAGCTCCTCGGCGGTAACGGTCTCGCCGGTCGCCGCCTGCACCAGCGGCGGGCCGCCGAGGAAGATCGTCCCCTGCTCACGGACGATCACGACCTCGTCGGACATCGCCGGGACGTAGGCGCCGCCGGCGGTGCAGGAGCCGAGTACCGCCGCGATCTGCGCGATGCCCTCCGCCGACATGTTCGCCTGGTTGTAGAACACCTGGCCGAAGCCGCGCACGTCGGGGAACAGCTCGTCCTGGAGCGGGAGGAAGGCGCCGCCGGAGTCGACGAGGTAGACGCACGGCAGGCGGTTCTGGCGGGCGATCTCCTGCGCCCGCGTGTGCTTGCGGGCGGTCATCGGGAAGTACGAGCCGCCCTTCACCGTGGCGTCGTTGCAGACGATCATCACTTCGCGCCCGGCGATCCGCCCGATCCCGGTGATGATCCCGGCGCCCGGCGCCTCGTCGTCATACATGCCGTGGGCGGCGAGCGTGGAGAGCTCGAGGAACGGCGAGCCGCGATCGAGCAGGCGGTCGACGCGGTCGCGGGGCAGCAGCTTGCCCCGCGAGAGGTGCCGCTCGGCGGCGCGCTCGCCACCGCCGGCGAGCACGCGCGCGAACTGACGGTCCAGATCGGCGCCGAGCTCGGTGTGCGCGGCCTGGTTGGCGGCGAACCCCTCACTGTTCGGGTCGGCGCTCGAGCGCAGGATGACGCTCATGACTCGGCCACATCGAGCTCGACGAGCGCCTGTCCGCGGGTCACGTGATCCCCGACCGAGACGATGACCGCGGTCACCTCGGCGTCGGCGGGGGCGGTGAGGGCCAGCTCCATCTTCATCGACTCGACGACGAGCAGGAGATCGCCCTCGGCCACCCGGTCGCCGGCGGCGACGTTGATCGACAGCACCGAGCCCGGCATCGGCGCGTCGATCTCGCCGCCGGCGACCGCTGCCGCGTCCTGGACGACCGGCTCGACCACGCGGTGGGCGAACGCGTCGGAGCCCGCCGACACCCACAGCTCCCCGTCGACCGACGCGTGGTCCCACACGCGCGCGCGCCCATCGAGGGCGATGCGGACCCGGCCGGGATCAATCGTGTCCACCTGCAGCGACGCCTCGTGCTCGCCGACGCGGACCCGATCGCCGGCGATCTCGACGACGACCGTATCTCCGTCACCGACCGGCGCCAGCTCGTAGGTGACCGGCACGTCGCCGGTCACTCGCCATCCCGGCAGCCCCTCCCAGGGGTCGGGGCCACCGAGGGTCAAGCTCCGCGTTGCGGCGGTGGCGATTGCCGCCTCCCGAGCCTGCGCCGCGTCGGGCGCGGCGGCGACGACACCTCGCTCGAGCAGCCCGGTGTCCATCTCCCCGGCGCTGACCTCGGAGCTGGCCACGAGCCGCGCGAGATACCCGGCGTTCGTCGTCAGCCCGAGCAGCCGCAGATCCCCGAGCGCCCGCCACAGGCGCTCGAGCGCCTCATGGCGATCGGCGCCGGTGGCGATCAGCTTGAGCAGCAGCGAGTCGTAGTCGGGGCCGACGCGGGATCCGAGCGCGACGCCGCTATCGACGCGAATCCCCGGCCCGGTTGGCTCGCGATAGGTCGTCAGGCGGCCGATCGTCGGGAGGAAGCGCGCCATCGGGTCCTCGGCGCAGACCCGGACCTCGACCGCGTGACCGCGGAGCTCGACGTCGTCCTGGGTCATCGGCAGCCGCTCGTCGGCGGCGATTCGCAGCTGGCATTCGACGAGGTCGAGCCCGGTGACGAACTCGGTGACCGGATGCTCGACCTGAAGCCGGGCGTTGACCTCGAGGAACGCGAACGCCGCCGGATCGTCGGCGGGCACGAGGAACTCGGCGGTGCCGGCGCCGACGTAGCCGGCGTGGCGCGCGAGCGCCACCGCAGCTTCCCCGAGGCGAGCGCGGACGACGGGCGAGATGACCGGCGAGGGGCTCTCCTCGAGCACCTTCTGATGGCGGCGCTGCAGGCTGCACTCGCGCTCGCCGAGATGCAGGACGGTCCCGTGCCGATCCGCGATCAGCTGCACCTCGACGTGACGCGCGCGCTCGACGTAGCGCTCGACGAGCAGCCCGTCGTCGCCGAACCCGGCCTTGGCTTCGCGGCGCGCCGCCGCCAGTGCGTCGGGCAGGTCGCGGTCGGCGCGCACGATCCGCATTCCGCGCCCGCCGCCCCCCGCCGCGGCCTTGACCATCAGGGGGAAGCGATCCTCGCCGTCACGCGCCCACTCGAGGATCTCGTCGTCGCTCAAGCCGGGGCGCTGCAGGCCGGGCAGCAGCGGGACGCCGACCGCCTCGGCGGCGAGCTTGGCCGCCACCTTGTCGCCGAGCAGCTCCATCGCCGACGGCGGCGGCCCGACGAACACGATCCCGTGCTCCTCACACGCGCGCGCGAAGCCCGGATTCTCCGACAGGAAGCCGTAGCCGGGATGGATCGCATCGGCGCCGCTGCGCCGCGCCGCCCGGAGCACGCGATCGACCGCCAGATAGGACTCGGACGGAGCCGCCGGGCCGAGGCGGATCGCCTCGTCGGCGAGGTCGACGTGGGGAGCGGCGGCGTCGGCGTCGGAGTACACGGCCACCGCGCGGATGCCGAGCGCGCGCAACGTCCGGATCACCCGAACCGCGATCTCGCCGCGGTTGGCGACGAGCACCGTGCCGAACATCAGGGGCGGGAACCGTGGGCCGATGGCACGGGCGGACATGATGGCGCACCGCTCATCACGGGATGGACGCCAGCGTGGACCCGGCCGCCGGCGCATGCGGTCGATGCGAACACGAACCCGAGCCACCGCGCCGCGCTCGCCGACCCGCACCGCGTCGACGACGACGCGCAGAAGGCGCCGTCGAGGCGTCGCGCGGGGCGCCACCGCGACGACCCGAGGCGGCGGCACGGCTGTCATCATGACCGTGATGACCACGCACGATCCCTACGAGCTGCCCGCCGACCTCCCGGTCCCCGAGGACGACGGGGCGGCCGATCACCTCGTCGGGATGCCGATCCCGGACGTCAGCCTGCCGTCGAGCGGCGGCGGCAACCTCCGGCTCGACGAGCTCGGCTCGCGCGCACGCGCCATCGTCTTCGCCTATCCGCGCATGAGCGTGCCGGGCTCCGATCCGCTGGTTCCCGACTGGGACGAGATCCCCGGCGCGCGGGGCTGCACCCCGGAGTCCTGCGGCTTCCGCGACCTGCACGCGGAGCTGGCGCAGGCCGGCGCCGACGTCGCCGGGGTGTCGACGCAGTCGACCGACTACCAGCGCGAGACCGTCGACCGGCTCGGGCTGCCGTACCCGATGCTGTCTGACCTCGCGGGCCGGTTGACCGAGGCGCTGCGCCTGCCGACGTTCGAGGCCGACGGGAACGTCCTGCTGCGGCGCCTGACGCTCGTCATCGCCGACGGCGGGATCGAGCACGTCTTCTACCCCGTGTTCCCGCCCGATCGGCACGCCGGCGAGGTGCTCGCCTGGCTGCGCGCCCACGCGGCCTCGAGTTAGTGGCCGCCCCCGCAAGTACGCTCGCATTCGAGCACTCCCCAGCGGCGCCTGCGCGAGCCTGCGGCCCGCTCGGCATCCAGCCTCGCCTCACGGGGCCGCGCTCGCGTCGTCCGGCTGTCCTCGAAGTCTCGTGTAGCGCTGCTACACGTCGACTTCTGCGTCCTCGCCAGGCATCCACTGGTGAGCGCTCTCGGTGCGACCGTACTCACGGGGCCAACCACTAGCGGCCGACGTACTCGAACACCGCTCCGTCGGGATGGCGCGCGACGAGCCGGCGGCCGTTCGGGGTCTCGGCGATCGGCGCGATGATCTGCGCTCCGAGGCTGCGCAGCAGTGCCTCGTGGGCGACGAGGTCGTCGACGGTCAGGGTCGCGGCGACGTTCTCGAGCCGGTCGCCGACGTGCTCGGGCGCGCTGAAGAGCAGGAACGGCCCGACCGTCGCCAGCTCGGCGCCACGCAGGCCGAACCGCCGCGCGGCACGGCCGCACAGGCGCTCGTAGAACGCGACGGCGGAGTCGAGATCGTCCACCCGTCTGCGGATCACGACGCCCGAGATCGCCATCGGACGCATTCTGGCGCGCCGGCGACCACCGGTGGCCGCTCCGGTGAGCGACTCCAGTGGTCGGTCCCCGTCAGTACGCGGCCAAGCACTAGCCTGGATCGCATGCGCCTCCCCATCACACTTGATCTCCACCTGCCCAACTTCACCTATCCGGGCGTCGAGCCCGACGCGCTGTTCGACAAGCTCGTCGAAATCGCGACGACCGCCGAGCGGTCGGGCTTCAGCTCGATCTCGGCCATGGACCACCTCCACCAGATCCCACCCGTCGGGCCGCCCGAGAACGACATGCTCGACGGCTCGACGATCCTCGCCGGTCTCGCCGCCCGGACCTCGTCGGTCACGCTCGGCCTGCTCGTCGGCAGCGTCACCTATCGCAACCCGGCGATCGCCGCCAAGACCACCACCACGATCGACATCATCTCGGGCGGCCGCGCGTGGCACGGGCTCGGCGCCGGCTGGTTTGAGGAGGAGCACGTCGCCTATGGCTTCGACTTCCCGCCGTTGCGCGAGCGCTTCGAGCGCCTTGAGGAGGCGCTGCGGATCAGCCGCTCGATGTTCACCGAAGCGGCGACGACCGTCGCCGGCACGCACTTCCGCGCGGAGGGCGCGTTCAACCACCCCAAGCCGATCCGCGGCGACATCCCGATCCTCGTCGGCGGCAGCGGCGAGCGCAAGACGCTGCGGCTCGTCGCCCAGTACGCCGACGGCTGCAACCTGTTCGGTGATCCCGAGCGGGCCAAGCACCTCATCGGCGTGCTCGAGGGCCACTGCGAGGCCGTCGGCCGCGATCCCGCCGAGATCACGAAGACCGGCATGGGCTCGGTCGTGATCGGCTCCACCCACGAGGCGGCCCAGGACAAGGCGGCGATGCTGCGCGACCGGGGGGTGCCCCAGAGCCGCCTCGACGCCTCGATCGTCGGCGACCCCGGCACGATCGCCGAGCGGGCACAGGCGATGGCCGACGTCGGCATCGAGGGGATGACGATCTCGTTGCCCGACGTCGACGACCTCGAGGCGGTGCAGCTCGCCGGCCAGGCGATCGGCCCGGTGTTCGCGGGCCAGCCGGCGTAGCCGGACCCGCAACCCGACCCGGACCCGCAACCCGACCCGGACCCGCAACCCGGCGCGGACCCGCAACCGACGCGGGACCCGCAACCCGACGCGGGACCCGCAACCCGACCCGGACTCGCCTCGGCGGCGAGCGCTCCCGCGTCGAACAGCTCAGACCCTCAGGCAGAGCCGGTAGCGGTCGCCCTGGAAGTGCAGCCGCGGACCAGTCGTGGACCCTTAACATCGGCGCCATGGCCACCGCCGCCGGCGTCACCCGGACGTTTCTCGGCCCGCTGGAGCGCAGCGTCAGCGTCGCCGCCGGCCGGACCGCGGTGGCGTGTGGCGAGGTCCGCCTCACCTACGCCGAGCTCGACGAGCGGGTGCGACGCCTGATCGGCGCGCTGCGGGCGATGGGGCTCTCTCGCGGCGATCGCGTGGGGGTCATCGGGCGCAATTGCCATCGCTATCTCGAGCTCTACCTCGCGGTGCCCGCCGGCGGCTTCGTGCTCGTCCCGCTGAACGCCCGGCACGCCGAGCCCGAGCTGCGGTACGCGCTTGCGGACTCCGGCACCCGGGTGCTGTTCGGCGACCCCGAGCACGCCGCGCTCGCCGCGTGCGTCGAGCGGTTCGTCGCCCTCGGCGCGGAGTCCGACGCGCTGCTCGCCGACGCCGCCCCGGAGCCCTGGCATCCGGCCGCCGAGGATGACCTCGCCGGCCTCTTCTACACGGGCGGGACGACCGGCGCGGCCAAGGGCGTCATGCTGACCCACGGCAACCTCGTCGCCAACGCGCTCGCGTTCATGACCTGCTGGCCGTTTACCCCGGCGACCCGCTGGCTCGTGGTGGCGCCGATGTTCCACGCCGGCGGGACGATCGGCGTCCTGGCGATCGTGTGGGCGGGTGGCCAGCACGTCATCCTGCCGGGCTTCGACGCGTCGGCGGCGCTCGACGCCGTCGCCCGCGAGGCGGTGACGACGATCTTCGCCGTGCCGACGATGCTCGACGCGCTCGTCGCCGAGCAGCTGCGCCGCCCGCGGGACATCAGCTCGGTGACCCACCTCAGCCACGGCGCCTCGCCGATCGCCGACGAGGTGCTGCACCGAACCCGCAAGGCGTTTCCGGGCGTCTCGATGCTCCACATCTACGGCACGACGGAGACCTCGCCGATCATCACGCTGCTCCCCGAGGAGCAGGAGCTGCTCGAGACCCCGCGGGCACGCTCCTGCGGCCAACCCGCGATCGGGGTGCAGCTGCAGGTCGTCGACCTCGCGCGCCGGCCCCTCGTGGCGGGCGAGGTCGGCGAGGTCCGCGTCCGCGGCGCCAACGTCACCGGCGGCTACTGGCGCAAGCCCGAGCAGACGCGGGAGGCGCTCAGCGACGGGTGGTATCTGACCGGCGACCTCGGCTACCTCGACGAGGCGGGGCACCTGTTCCTCGTGGACCGCGCCAAGGACATGATCATCACCGGCGGCGAGAATGTGTACAGCACCGAGGTCGAGGACGCTCTGCACCGCCACCCGGCGGTCGGCGAGGCGGCGGTGTTCGGGCTCCCCGACGTCCGCTGGGGCGAAGCGGTGCACGCCGTCGTCGTTCCCGCCCTCGAGGTCGGCGAGGACGAGCTCATCGCGCACTGCCGCACCCTCGTCGCCGGCTACAAGGTGCCCAAGGCGATCCACCTGCGCGCCGAGCCGCTGCCCAAGTCGGCCGCCGGCAAGGTTCTCAAGCGCGAGCTGCGCGAGACCTACGCCGGTTGATCCGACGGCGCCGTGCGATCAGGCGGTGCGGCGGTTGCGCGCGTCCCAGTTGCGCTCGAGGTTGTCGATCAGCGCCGGCGAGTACAGGCAGCGCGCCTGCTCGCGCGCGTATCCGGCCATGTAGGTGCGAAACGCCGCCAGCGGCTCCTGGCCGGCGCGCAGCAGGCGCCGGTTGGCGACGAGGCTGATCGTCCCGGCGCTCGTCAGCTCGGCCGCGGCCCGGGCGATCGCCTCGCTCATCTCGGCGTCGTCGTCGACGAGCTCGTCGGCGAGCTGGCGCCCCTCGGGGCTGTCGGCGGCGAACGCGTGGTTGAAGAAGATCGCGCGGCGCGTCGGGCGATTGCCGACGAAGCGCGGCAGGCGCAGGTTGGCAGCGCCGGGCACGATCCCCTCCTTGCGGGCGGGCAGGTTGAAGTAGGCGGCGCGCTCGGAGACGACGCGGTCCATGACGAGCAACCACTGGCAGGCGCCGCCGATGGCAAAGCTCTCCACCGCGGCGATCCAGGGCTTCTCGCGGCGCTCCTCCAGATCGCCGTCGGCGATCGCCCCGAGCGGGTGGCCGCGGTACAGCTTGTGCACCCCGCCGAGCTCGCGCTCGATCATGAACTCGACGAGCGCGATCCGGCCGTGGTAGAGGTGGGTGAGGTTGATGCCGGCCCCGAAGATGCGCCGGCCGACGTACTTGGCATGGACCGCCGGGGCGCCGCGCAGGACGCCGATCTCGATCGCGTCGTCGAGCAGCACGAGGTCGATCGCGACCTCCATCGCCGCGGTCGAGACGTCGTCCTCGGAGTTCAGATAGGCGTGGTTCTGGATCGTCACCGTCCCCACGGGGCCGTCGCGGTCGACGCGCATCGGACCGAGGTCCGCGCCCCCGGTCCGCCGGAACTCGGGGAGGGCGGCGAGCGCCGCCGCGGTCGGCTCGGCCATCGAACGCAGCAGGTGAGTCCCGCGCCGTTCGTCGGCGAGGACGCGGGCGACGAATTCGCCCTGCGCGATCTCGAGCCCGAGCTTGTCCTTCTGCAGCCGCTCGCGCTCGGCGTTGATCTCGGCTCGGGTGGGCAGCTCGCCCCCGGATCGCTCGGCGGCGGCGTAGACGAGCTCGGCGACGCGCACCGGACGCCGCAGGCCGTCGGTGACCTCGTCGTAGGCGGCGAGCGCGTCCATCGTGGGCGAGTATCCCAGCGCTCGCCGCTCCGCCGACGGCCGGCCCCTTGCCGGCCCTCAAGCTTTGCCGTGGCGATGCCGATCACGCAGACATGGGGATCCAGACGCTCGCCGACGTCGGCCGCCCGGCGTCGGGTGCAGCCACGCCGCGCCCGCGCGCGAGGTGGTCGCGATGCGGTGCGCGCGGCGCTGAGCGAGCGAGCCCCGCGTGCGCAGGACGTCGTCATCGTCTTCTGCGCCGCCGGCTACGACGTCGAGGAGTTGTTGGCCGCGGCCGGCGACGAGGCCGCGCCGGCGCGAGTCGTCGGTTGCACGAGCATGCGCAGCTTCACCGACACCGAGCAGGTGCCCAGCGGCTGCCTCGCGGCGCTGCTAACGGCCGAGGACTGCGCGTTCGGCATCTGCCACCTCGAGCGGGATGACGCCGACATCGCGGGCACCGCGCGCCGGGCCGCGGAGACCGCCCGGGAGCGCGCGGGTGCCCCCCTCGCCCATGCCGCGCTGCTGCTGCTCACCGACGGGCTGACCCCCGACCAGCGCGAGGTCGCCCACGGCGCCTACGAGGTCACGACCGCACTCATCCCCTTCGTCGGCGGGGCCGCCGCCGACGATCTGACCTGGAGTGAGACCCACACCTTCGGGGATGGGCGGGTGCTGCGCAACGGCATCGCCGCGGTGTGGATCAACTCCGCGCGGCCGATCGGCGTCAGCGTCGATCACGGCTGGAGCCCGGTGGGTCGGCCGATGCTCGTCACGCGCGCCCAGGGGACGATCGTCCACGAGCTCGACGGCATGCCCGCCTTCGCCGCCTACGCGGCCGAACGCGGCGGCGGCCTGGATCCCGACGACCCCGAGCTCTTCCTCAAGCTGATCGACGGGCCGGTCGGCTCGCCCAACGCGCACGGCCGCTACGACGTGCGCCAGCTGCACGCCTTCCTGCCCGGAGGCGGCGGCATCAACTTCAACGCCGGGGTGTCCGAGCAGAGCATCCTGCAGCTGATGTCGGCCGACGCGACGACGCTGCTCGAGGGCGCCCGTCGAGCGGCGCGCCAAGCGGTGGCCCAGCTCCGGGAACCCGCGCGGACGGTGCTCGTCTTCTCGTGCGGCTCGCGCGTCCCGCTCCTGGGCGATCGCGCCGCCGCGGAGGCCGAGGCGATCTCCGCCGAGCTGCACGGCGCCCCGGTGTGCGGCTTCTACACCTACGGTGAGTTCGCCCGGGTGACCGGCTCCGGCGGCGTGCACAACTCGAGCGTGGCCGTGCTGGCCATGTGAGATGAGCGTCGCGTCGAGCATTCCGGCGCTGGCGACGATCACGCCCGATTACAAGCTCGCGGCCCTGCGTGAGCGCGTCGAGCGCTCCGAGGCGCACATGGCCCAGACGATGATGCGGGCCACGCGCCTGGCGCAGGTGATCTCGGTGCTCGGCAGCCAGACCGATCTCGCCTCGACCGTCGTGCAGGCGTGCGCCCGCGTCAGCGAGCTGTTCGTCGCCGACATGGCGGTGCTCATGCTCGAGTCCGACGCCGGTCTGACGATCGCCGGGCGCTGGGGCATCGCCGAGTGCGACACGCCCCCCCGGACCGTTCACCCTGCCCGCGGTCGAGCGCTTCATCGGGACGGAGACGGTGCGCACCGACTCGGCCGGCTGCGGGCCGCTCCCCCCGTGGCTGGCGCGCTATCGGCCTCGCCACATCGCGTGGGTCCGCCTCATGGTCGGCACCAAGCCGGTCGGGCTCATGGTCCTCGGGCGCCGGGGAGCCGAGCCGTTCGAGGCCTCCGACGCGACCGAGCTGCGCGCCGTCGCCTATCGGATCGCGCTGGCCATCGAGAACGGCGTGCTGCAGCAGCAGATGCGCGACCAGCTCGCGCTGCTGCACCGCCTCCAGCAGCTGAGCACCGTGCTCGCGGGCGCGATCGATATCCAGGAGGTCGCCCGGCAGATCGCCGAGATGCTCGTGACCGAGGCGGGGGTGTCGGCAAGCGCCGTGCGCGTCCGTCAGGGAGACCGGGACGTCCTGCTGGCGGCCGCCGGAGAGGCGGCCGACGCGCCGGCCCCCGACGACGACGGCAACGCGGCCGAGCCCGACGAGCCCTGGCGGCGGTTCGCGCTCGAGGTCGCGGGCACGCACGTGGGACAGGTCGCCGTCATCGATCCGCCGCCGATCGGCTCGGCCCAGCACGAGGTGCTGCTGCATCTCGTCAGCCTCGGCGGGCTGTCGCTCGGCCTTGCTGTACGCCGAGAGTCAGCGCCAGGCGCGCCACGACTCGCTGACCGGTCTGCTCGGGCATCGCGTCTTCCACGAGGCGCTCGAGGCCGAGATCGTCGGCGTGCGGCCGTTCAGCATCCTGCTCTTCGACATCGACGACTTCAAGCAGATCAACGACCTCCACGGCCACGAGATGGGCGACCGCGCCCTCCAGCTCGTCTCCGAGGCGCTGCGCGGCGGGACCCGCGGCGGCGACACGGTGTTCCGGATCGGCGGCGAGGAGTTCTGCGCGTTGCTTCCCGGCCTGCAGGCCGGCGACGCGCTCGGCGTCGCCGAGAAGCTGCGCCGTCGCGTCGCCGACATGATCTCCGAGCTGCCGGTGCCGATCACCGTGAGCGTCGGGGCGGCGAGCTTCCCGACGCACGGCGCTCAGCGCGGCGCGCTCGTCGCCGCCGCCGACGGAGCGATGTACTCGGCCAAGCGGGGCGGCAAGAACCGCACCAGCATCGCCGGCGGCGCGGGCGGGCAGGACGCTCGGGCCCGCCAACGCGACGCGGGGCTCGTCCTGCTGCACGGCAAGGATCCCGACACCGCCAGCCACAGCGTCCATGCGGCGATCCTCAGCGTCGAGCTCGGCGACGTGCTCTCGCTCGCCCCCGAGCAGCTCGAGCGGCTGCGGACCGCGGCGCGGCTGCACGACATCGGCAAGATCGCGGTGCCCGACGCGATCCTCAGCAAGCCCGGCCGGCTCGACGAGGAGGAGTTCCGGATCGTCAGGACCCATCCCCTCGTCGGCAGCGAGCTGCTCTGCAGCTGGGGCCTGCACGAAGCGGCGACGATCGTGCGCCAGCATCACGAGCGCGTCGATGGTCACGGCTACCCCGGCGGCCTGACCGGCGAGGAGATCCAGATCGAGGCCCGGATCATCCACGTGGCCGACGCCTACATGGCGATGACCAACGACCGCCCCTATCGGCGCGCGCTCCCGCGCGAGGAGGCGCTCGCCGAGCTCGAGCGCCACGCCGGCACCCAGTTCGACCCCGACGTCGTCTCCGCGCTCGTCGCCCGCGAGCGCGGGCGCGCCGCCCCCTGACGATCGCGCGTCGCCGGACGATCGCGCCGTCGCCGTCGCCGTCGGTCGCGCCGTCGCCGTGGGACGCGTCGCGCCCGCGTGCATCTGCGGCGTGACTGTGCTTACGTCCGCGCTGAGGCCCCCATGACCCAACCCCGGCGCCTGCTGACATCCTGGTTCGCCAACGCGATCGTCCTCGCCGTCGTCGCCGCGGCGCTGCACCGGGTCACGATCGCCTCCGCGGGCGATCTCATCCTCGCGGCCGCGCTGTTCGGGATCCTCAACACGGTGCTCAAGCCGTTCGCCAGGCTCGTCACCCTGCCGCTGGCGATCGTCACGCTCGGAATCGCCTGGTTCTTCGTCTCGATGCTGATGCTCTATCTGACCCAGGCGATCGTGTCCGGGTTCGCGATCCACGGGTTCTGGACGCTTGTGGCGGCGACCATCATCGTCTGGCTGGTCAACCTCGTGCTCGACGCCGCGATCGGCTCCTGGCGCGAGTCACGGCGACGCGGTCGGGGCCGTCCGCGTCCGGCGGGACGCCGCTACTAGCCCTCGTCGACGTGCTCATTCGCGACGCGCTGGCCCGAGAACCTGACGATCGTCAGCAAGGCGGGAGCCGCGCACGCCCCCGAGCGCCGGCCCGCCATCGTCGCGGCCCAGCGGCCCGAGGAGCGGCGCGCCGGCGTCGAGGCCGACCGGCGCGCGCTCGGGGTCGAGCGCGTCGACGTCGTCAACCTCCGCCGGCTCGACCGCGGCCCGGGATCGTCGCGAGAGCGATCAGCTCGTCGACCTCGTCGACCGCGCCGACGAGGAGCTGCTGCGGATCTGTCGCGAGCACGGCATCGCCTGGGTGCCGTTCTTCCCACTCGGCGGCGCGTTCCCCGGCGTCCCGAAGGTGACCGACCAGCCCGAGGTGATCGACGCCGCGACCGCGCTCGGGGTCACCGCGGCCCAGGTCGGCCTCGCCTGGATGCTCGCCCACGATCCCGGGACCCTGCTCATCCCGGGCACGACGAGCCCCGACCACCCGATCGCCAACCTCGCGGCGGGCGAGGTCGCGCTGCCGCCGGAGACGATCGCCGCCCTCGACGGGATCGCGGCGGAGCACGCGCGGAGGTGAGCCGGAGGCGAGCGTCGCCGTCGCGTGAGCCGGGAGGCGAGCGGGTCGCCGTCGCGTCAGCCGGGAGGCGAGCGGGTCGCCGTCGCGTCAGCCGGGAGGCGAGCGTGTCGCCGTCGAGCCTACGGTGCCCGTAGTGCCACAGCCCGCCCGGACGACACGACCGCACATGGCGACCCCGGACGTTTGTCACCGAACCCCCCATCACCGCGACGAGCCTTGGCGCCTTGTCGTCGGTCACGGAGATCCTTTCGACCGAGCCCGCCGGGATCCGTCGAGGTTCGGTCGATTCGACGCGCCTGGCGTCTCGGAACGTGGCCATCGGGCCGGTTCGACCCTCGCGGCCACCCTCGCGCATGAGGGATCATCGCTACGTGCGGTGGCCTGGCCGCCCGCGGGCACCGGCTGGAGTCCCCGCGCGCGATCGCGATGCGACAGTTCTCGATTGCCCACCTCGCAGCGCTCGCGACGCTGATCGTCGCGGGCGGTCTGGCGATCCTCACCCCCCGCCGTCGACCGGGGCCGTGGATCACCTGGGTCTGCCGGGCCCTCGCCGCGGGAATCTTCGCGGGCTGGATCGGCGAGTACGTCGCCGACCTCGTGACCGGCACGTGGACGGTCCGCTCCGGCCTCCCGCTGCAGCTGACCGACGCCGTCTCGCTGACCGCGATCATCGCGCTGCTGACACGCCGCCTCCGGCTGGTCGAGCCACTGTACTTCTGGTCGCTGACGGCGTCGCTGCAGGCCGTGTTGACCCCTGACCTCGCCGGGACGTTCCCGAGCGTCTTCTACTTCACCTACTTCCTGTATCACGTGGGCGCGATCGTCGGCGCCTGCCTGCTCGTCTTCGGCTGCCGGCTGTACCCCCGCGCGGGCGCGATCTGGCGCGTCTACTCGCTGACGGCCGCCTGGGCCGTCCTCGCCGGCCTCGGCGACGTGATCACCGGCGGCAACTACATGTACCTGCGCAGCAAGCCGATCCACCACTCGCTGCTCGACGCGATGGGGCCCTGGCCGCTGTACATCGCCACCGGCGCCGGCCTGGGACTGATCATGTTCGCCGCCCTGCAGGGCATCGCCGGTGCCGTGGCCCGCCACGACGGCCTTGCGCCGGCGGACGAGACACGGCTGAGCGACGTGGCGTGATCGTCGCGGCGGGGCGATAACCTCTCTCCGGTCGGCGCAGATCTCGATGCTCGCCGTCGCCACAGGTCCGGCGACGATCCGGACCAGCCAGTCCGGTAAGATCTCGCCCGATGGCCGAAGCCACTCCCATCCCGGCGCCGACGGACGCGCTCGATCGCGAGACGCTCGTGGTCGCGGGCGTGGTGATGCTCGGGGCCATCATGTCGATCCTCGATACGACGGTGGTCAACGTGGCCATCGATCACCTGGCGCTCGCCTTCAAGTCGTCGCTGACGACGATCCAGTGGGTCGTAACCGGCTACACGCTCGCGCTGGCGGCCGTCATTCCGGCCAGCGGCTGGGCGGCCGACCGGTTCGGCACCAAGCGCCTGTACCTCGGCTCGCTCGTCCTGTTCACCCTGGGGTCGGCGCTCTCCGGACTCGCGTGGAGCGCCGAGTCGCTGATCGTGTTCCGCGTGCTGCAGGGCTTCGGCGGCGGGATGATCATGCCGGCGGTCATGACGATCGTGACCAAGAAGGCCGGCCCCCACCGGATGGGCCGGATCATGGGCGTGCTGGGCGTGCCGATGCTGATCGCGCCGATCATCGGTCCGATCCTCGGTGGCTGGCTCGTCGACGACGTCTCGTGGCGGTGGATCTTCTTCATCAACCTGCCGATCGGGGTTCTCGCCTTCGTGCTCGGGCAGATGGTGCTCGACCCCGACGAGTCACAGCCGGCGCATCGCCTGGACTGGCTGGGGATGGTGCTGCTGTCCCCGGGCCTGGCGCTGCTCATCTTCGGGCTGGCCGAGTCCTCCAGCTACGGCTTCGCCGCGACGCGTTCCTGGGCGCCGATCGTCGGCGGCGCGGGGCTCATCGCCTCGTTCTTCGCGCACAGCTGGCGCTCCAGCGAGCCGCTCATCGACATTCGCACGTTCGTGCAAACGCGCGCGGGCGCGGCCGCCGGCATATTCCTGCTGTTCGCGATCGCGTTCTTCGGCGCGCTGCTGCTGATCCCGCTCTACTACCAGTCCGTCCGCGGCGCGTCCGCGCTGGACGCGGGGCTGCTGCTCGTCCCGCAGGGACTGGGAGCGATGATCACGATGCCGATCGGCGGCCGGATCACCGACCGCCATGGCCCCTGGTGGCTGCCGGCCGTGGGCCTCCCCCTGCTCGTGATCGGGATGCTCCCGTTCGCCTTCGTCGGCGCCCACACCTCCTACGTGCTGCTGTGCGGCCTGAACTTCGTGCTCGGCCTCGGCATGGGCCTGTCGATGATGCCGACGATGACCGCCGCGATGCAGGCGGTCCCCCGCTCCGCGATCGCCCGGACCTCGACGGCGATGAACATCATCCGCCAGGGTGGAGCATCGATCGGCACCGCCATCCTCACCGTGATCCTGTCCAGCGAGATCAACCATCGTCTCGGCCTGCACGGCGGTCGCGGCGGCTTCGGGGCCGTGCAGCGGCTGTCGCCCAGCCAGCAGGCGCACGTCCGGGGACCTCTGGCCAGCGCGTTTGCCCACTCCTTCGTGTGGGCGCTCGTCATGCTCGCCGTCGCGTTCCTGCCGGCGTTGGCGATGGCGCTGCGGCAGCGTGGCCGGGCCGCAGCCCCCGCCGGGGCCGAGCCGCCGCTCGCGCTCGAGTAGCCGCCTGTCTCGGACGGGGACGTGCCGGCTTGACGAGATCGGCTTCGCCAGCTACCTTGTTTCGCATGGTACCGGACGGTGAGACGTCGATCACCCAGCTGCGCCGGGGCGTGCTGGAGTTCTGCGTGCTCGCGCTGTTGCGCGATGGCGAGCGCTATAGCTTCGACCTGGTCCGGGCGCTCGGCGAGGCGGAGGGCCTGGTCACCAGCGAGGGCACGCTGTACCCGCTGCTCGGACGCCTGCGCCGCGAGGGGATGGTGCAGAGCACGTGGCGCGAGTCCGCGACTGGACCGCCCCGCCGCTATTACCGCATCACGCAGGATGGAGACGCGGCGCTGCGGGCGTTCGCGAGCCAGTGGGCGCGGTTTCGCGACTCCGTGGACACGCTCATCGAGGTGGGAGCGACGGCATGACCCCCGACCACCTGCATCCGCTCGCCGAGGACTATCTGCGACGGTTGCGGCGAGTCTGCCGTCGGCTGCCCCCGGAGCGTCTGGGCGAGCTGTCGGCGGAGATCGAGGGACACCTGGCCGCCGCCATCCCACCCGGCGCCGGCGACGACGAGGCGCTCGAGGTGCTCGAGCGCCTGGGGCCGCCCGGCGACGTCATCGAGGCCGAGCGGTCTGCCGTCGGCGGATCGGCGGACCGACGCCGCTGGCGTGAGCGGGCCGCGGTGATCCTGCTCGTGCTCGGCGGCTTTGCCGCCGGCGTGGGATGGCTGGTCGGGCTCGTCCTGCTGTGGCGCTCGCGGCTGTGGACGACGCGCGACAAGGTGATCGGGACGCTGATCGTCCCCGGCGGGATCGCCACCGCGCTGCTCGTCGTCGTGCTGACAGGTACCAAGCGGCGCTGCGTTGGGTTCGCGGCGGTCGATCCGTCGACCGGAGCCCCGGTCGGACATGCCGCCATGCACTGCACCCCCAGTGCCGGGCCGAGCGCAGCGTCGACCGCGTTGCAGATCGCTCTCCTCCTGTTCTTCGTCCTCGGCCCACTCGTCTCGGCTGTTTATCTGGCCCGCCGAGCCCGCGACCGGTCGGGCTTCATCGGCCCGGGGCTCGGCGGCTACGGGCAGCTGTCGACGTGACCGAGGGGCAACCGGCGGCGCCCGCCGAGGAAGTCCCGGCGCCCGCGGTGAGCACCGCCGGCCGGGCGGCGCCGGTCACGCCGAGGCCCGCACGACGAGCTCGGGCTCGAACAGGAGCTGGCGCGGCGCGCTGAGGTCCGGGTCGGTCAGGCGTGCAATCAGCAGCTCGCCGGCGCTCTGTCCGATCCGAAACGGATGCTGGCGGATCGTGGTCAGCGCCGGGGAGAGCATCGCCGAGAAGTCAAGGTCGTCATAGCCGATCAGCGAGACGTCCTCGGGGACGCGAACTCCGCGCTCGGTCAGCCCGCGCAGGACGCCCAGCGCCAGCAGGTCGTTGGCGCACAGCACCGCGGTGGGCCGCGGATCGCGGCTGAGCAGGCGCTGCACCGCCGCCGCGCCCTCGCGGGCGTTCAGACCCGCCACCCGCACCTCGACGACCTCCTCACACTGGCGCTGTCGGCGGCGGAGCACCGAGCGCACGCCCGCACGCCGGTCACGGTACGCCGCGATGTCCAGCGGTCCGGTGACGAAGGCGATCCGCTCATGCCCGCGCCCGCGCAGGTACTCGGCGGCCATGACTCCGCCGAGCACGTCGTCGACGGTCACGGCCGGCAGCCGCCCGCGCTCGCTGCGGTGATCGAGCAGGACGACCGGGGTGCCCCGGGCATCGATCTCTCGCAGGCGACGCTCGTCGGTGGCCACGGGCGCGATCAGGAGTCCGTCGACGCGGTGCAGGCGCAGGAGATCGAGATTGCGCGCCTCGATCTCGGCCGACTCGCTCGAGCTGAAGACCATGATCACGTAGCCGGCCGCGCGCGCCGACTCCTCCACGCCGCGGACCACCTCGCCCCAGAACGGGTTGGCGATGTCGAGCACCTGGACACCGATGACCCGCCCCATGCCCAGACGCAGGCGACGGGCGCTGAGGTCGGGCACGAAGCCCAGCTCGAGCATGACCCGCTCGATGCGTTCACGGGTCCGCAGCGCGACCACCTCGGGACGGTTGAGCACGTGCGACACGGTGCCCACCGAAACCCCGGCGGCGGCCGCGACGTCGCTGATGCCCGGCTCGCGACGCGAGCGCGCCCGGCCGCCGCGTGCTGATTTGGGATCCGAGGCCATCTCTTGACGCTCCCAGGTGGTGGCTATAGAGTCTATTGAGACGTTTCAACTTTCGGGAGGAAGAGAAACGAGGATGCGCTCCAGGCGCGCGATCATGCGCACGGTCGCCGGGCTCTCGCTGTGGGTCGCCGTTGCCGGGCTGGCGACCGGCTGCGGGCAGGCGGGATCTCAGCGCCCGACGCATTTCCAGGCCCGCAAGCCGTTGAAGATCGGCTACTCGGTCTACGACCTCAAGGACCCCTACTGGCAGAGCTACGCCAATGGCATCCACGCCGAGGCGGCCAAGCTCGGCATCGGGGTCGTCCAGGCCGACCAGCAGAGCAGCGAGCTCGCCGAGGTGACCACCAGCCAGGATCTCATCAACCAGGGCATCAGCGCGCTGATCGTGTCCCCCGTCGAGCCCGCTGCCCTGACCGCGATCGAGGACGACGCGCACGCGCGCAAGATTCCGGTCATCATCGGCGACGTCGGCGCCGTCGGCAAGTACGACGCGTTCGTGCAGTCGGCCAATACCGGCGGCGGCGCGCTCGCCGCTCGCTACCTCATCGGACGGCTCGAGAACCGGCCGGGGACCAAGCAGATCGGCGTGATCTCGCTATCGCCCGGCAACGTCTCCGGTGTCCTGCGCGTCAACGGCTTCCGCGGCGAGCTGGCCGAGCATCACGACTTCCGGATCGTCAGCACGCTGAGCGGAAACGACGAGGTCGAGGGGGGTTTCACGGTCGCCCAGGACATGCTGATCTCGCATCCGGACCTGGCGGGGATCTTCGCCGCCAACGACTCCGAGGCCGAGGGCGCGGTGCAGGCGCTCGCGCAGCAGGGACGCAACGGCGCTCGGAACCCGATCGTCGTCGGCTTCAACGGGGATGCTCCCGCGCTCGCGCTGATCCAGCAGCACCAGATGGCGGCCACCGTGATCCAGAACCCGATCGGCCAGGGAAGAACCGCCGTGCGAGCGGCGATCGCGCTGTTGCACGGCCAGCGCGTCGCCTTCACCCAGCCCGCCAGTCGCACGATCGACTTCCCGGTCCGGCTCTATGTCGGCGGCTCCCCGCAGGGCGGCTGACCATGCCCGACCAGCAGCCCATCCTCGCCGCGCACGGGATCGTCAAGCGCTTCGGCGGCGTGCAGGCACTGCGCGGCGTCGACTTCGACCTGCACGCGAGCGAGGTGCACGCCCTGGTGGGCGAGAACGGAGCCGGCAAGAGCACGCTCATCCGCGTCCTCGCCGGCCTGCACCGCCCCGACGAGGGCACGCTCGAGGTGAACTCCCGCAGCATGCGGTTCGGCGGACCGTTGGCGGCACGACGGGCCGGGATCGGAACCGTGGCTCAGGAGTTCACCCTGGTGCCCAAGCTGTCGGTGGCCGAAAACGTCCTGCTCGGTCACGAGCCGCGGCGACCCTGGCGCCTCCTCGACTGGCCGGTCATGCGCCGGCGCACCTCGGAGCTCCTCGAGCAGCTCGGGCTCGAGATCGATCCCCAGGCTCGTGCCGGCTCACTGTCGATCGCCGACCAGCAGCTCGTGGAGATCGCCAAGGCGCTGTCGCTGGAACCGTCGGTGCTGATCATGGACGAGCCCACCGCCGCCCTCAATCCCGCCGAGGTCGACCGCCTGATCGACGTCGTCGGCGCGCTCCGCGACCGCGGCGTGGGCGTGCTCTACGTCACCCACCGGCTCGGCGAGGTGTTCCGTCTGGCCGACCGGATCACGGTGCTGCGCGACGGAGAGCAGGTCGCCACCCAAGCTGCCGCGGCGATCGACGAAGACGAGCTCATCACCCAGATGCTGGGCCGCGAGCTCACGGCGGTCGACCACGAGCCCCAGGAGGTCGCCGAGGATCGCCAGGCCCTGCTGAGGGTCAGCGAGCTGTCGCTCGAGGGTGACTTCTCGCAGGTCAGCTTCGAGGTCCGCGCCGGCGAGGTGCTCGGCATCGCCGGGCTCGTGGGGTCCGGACGATCGGAGTTGATGCGGGCGCTGTTCGGCCTTCTGCACCCGACGGCGGGCACCGCCGAGGTCGACGCAACCTCGCTGACCGCGACCCACCCCCGCGACGCCCTGGCCGCCGGAGTCTTCCTCCTGGCCGAGGATCGCAAGGCGGAGGGCCTGATCCCCGACCTGTCGGTGCGAGAGAACCTGTTCCTCACCGCCGCCCCCGACGACGGCGAGTCACCCTGGCTGCTGCGCCGCAGCGCCGAGACCAAGGAGTACGAGCAGGTCAAGAGCTTCCTCGACATCCGCGCCGATTCACCCGAGCAGCCGATCCCGACGCTGAGCGGCGGCAACCAACAGAAGGTGCTGCTCGGTCGGGCGATGGCCAGCCACGCTCGCGTCCTTCTGCTCTCAGAGCCCACGCGAGGGGTCGACGTCGGCGCCAAGTCCGACATCTACCGCGCGCTGCGCAAGCTCGCCGCCGACGATGCCGCAGTGGTCGTCAGCTCCTCGGACGCGCTGGAGCTCTCGCAGGTGTGCGACCGCTGCCTGGTGATGAGCAAGGGCCGAGCGGTGCGCGTGCTCGGTCCCGCAGAGCTCGACGAGGACAGCATCGTGGCCGCCGCCGTCCGCGGTCGCGACGACGACGAGGCTGTGGACGAGCACGTCGACGTGGACAAGGAGCAACCGGCATGAGCACGACCACCGTCCCGCGCTCGCCCCTCGGCCGCCTGAGCGTGCGACGCCTGCTCGACGTCCTGCAGAGCGCGGGCCTCCTGGCGGTGCTGATCGTGGTCTTCGTCGTCGTTTCGGTGCTCGAGCCGCATTTCATCTCGGGGGCCAGCCTCAAGACGATCCTCGTCAACTCCTCGCAGCTGGCCGTGTGCGGCGTGGGCATGACGATGGTGATCGCGCTGCGCGGCATCGACCTCTCGGTCGGGTCGGTCGAGGCGCTGGCGGCGGTCGTCGCGGCCAAGCTGTCTTCGACCGGCACCCCACTGGCGCTGGCCATCGCGATCGCCCTGCTCGCCGGGCTGGTGGCGGGCACGATCAACGGGCTGATCATCACCCAGCTGCGCGTGCCGGCCTTCGTGGCCACGCTCGGCATGCTCTCGATCGCGCAGGGCGTCGCCCTGCTCTACAGCAACGGCGGCTCGTTTCTTGTCAGCGACCGCGCGTTCACCGCGATTGGCCGCGACGTGGTGCTCGGAGTGCCGCTTCCCTTCGTGATCGCCCTGCTGGCGCTGATCGCCGGCTGGGTGCTCTTCAACCAAACTCGGTTCGGCCGCCACACCGCCGCCGCCGGCGACAACGAGGAGGCGGCGATCGCGTCCGGCATCCGCGTCCGGAGCCTGATCGTGGCGGTGTTCGCGATCGTCGGCCTCACCGCCGCGCTGGCCGGCGTGCTCGTGACCGCTCAGGTTGGAGACGTCGACGCCACGGTGGGCATGGGCTTCGAGCTCAACGTGATCGCGGTCGTCGTCCTGGGCGGGACCAGCCTGGCCGGGGGGCGCGGCAATCTCCCGGGAACGGTGCTGGCGTCGGTCCTGGTGGCGAGCATCAACGCGGCGCTGAACATCCTCGGGGTGCAGACCTTCTACCAGTATCTGGCCGTCGGTCTGCTGCTCATCCTCGCGTTGGCGCTCGAGGCCTTCCGCGACCGGCTGACGGGGTCCCGACCCTCCGCGCGACCGGGGGTCTGAGGCGATGGAGCGCGTTCGCAGCGGCCTGGCCACCATCGCCGCGCGGTACACGATCGAGGTCGTGCTCGTCGTCCTGGTCATCGTCCTCCTGCTCACCAGCTCGAGCTTCGGCACCTCGGACAACCTCAACGGGGTGCTGCGCCAGTCGGCCTTCGTCGGCATCGGCGCCGCTGGGATGACGCTGCTGATCGTCAGCGGCGCCTTCGACCTCTCGGTCGCCTCGCTGCTGGCGGTGTGCGGGATCGCCGCGGGCAAGCTGGTCGGCGACGTCGGCGTGGTGATCGCGGTCGTGGCCGCGCTGCTGCTCGGGGCAGGGCTGGGCTCGGTCAACGGGCTGATCGTCTCCCGGCTGCGCGTGCCGGCCTTCGTCGCGACGCTGGGCACCCAGTACGTGTACCTGGCCATCGCCTACATCTGGACCAACAACCAGGTGGTGGTCGTCTCCAACACCACCTTCCTAGCGCTCGGGGCGGGGTCGATCGCCGGCATTCCCACGCCGTTTCTGTTCATGATCGGGACCTACCTGGTGTGCTGGTACCTGTTCTGGCGCACCCGGTATGGCCGTCATGTGCGCGCCATGGGCAGCAATGAGCAGGCCAGCCTGATCGCCGGCGTCCCGCTCGAGCGCGTCCGGGTGGCCACCTTCGCTCTCGTGGGCGTCTGCACCGCGCTGGCCGGCGTCCTGCTGACGGGGCTGGTGTCCTCCGCCGACGGGACGGTGGCCACCGGCTACGAGCTCAACGTCATCGCCGCCGTCGTCGTCGGCGGTACGAGCCTCAACGGAGGTCGCGGGACGCTGGCCGGCTCGTTCGCCGGGGCGCTGTTCTTCACCCTCGTCAGCAATGCGCTCAATCTCTACGGCGTGGGCTCCTATTGGCAGTACGTCGTCACCGGCCTGGTGCTCGTCAGCGCGCTCGGGGTCGAAGGCCTTCGACGCCGCTTCTGGCTGGAGACGATCTGAGGCGGTTGGCCTCAGCGAGCATACGCCGCGGCGACTCCTCCATCGACGTTGAGCAGGTTGCCGGTGCTCTTGCCCGAGCGGCGCTCGGAGGCGAAGTGGATCACCGCTTGGGCGATGTCGCTCGGATAGATGCTGACCTTCAGCGCGTTGCGTTGACGGTAGAGCTCGTCGAGGTCATCCGGTGAGACGTCGTAGGCGGCGGCGCGCTGGCGACGCCACGATGAATCCCAGATCTTGGAGCCCTGCAGGACGGCATCCGGGTTGACCGTGTTCACGCGGATGCCGTCGGCGCCGCCCTCCTCGGCCAGGCAGCGTGCCAGATGCAGCTCGGCGGCCTTGGCGGCGCTGTAGGCGGCGGCATTCTTGCCCGCCGCGAGGGCGTTCTTGGACGCCACGACGATCACCGCGCCGCCGCGACCCTGCTCCTTGAGCAGGCGAAACGCCTCTCGCGCGGCGAGGAAACAGCCGGTCCCCAGGATGGAGAAGTTCCGGTTCCACTCGTCGAGCGTCGTGTCCTCGATCGCCGCCGACGAGGCGATACCGGCATTGGCGACCACGATGTCGACACCGCCGAAACACCGCACGGTCGCGCCGAACGCGTCGGCGATCGCCGCCTCAGAGGTGACGTCGGCGCCCACGGCCAGCCCGCGATCCCCGTACTTCTCGACCGCCTCCCGGGCACTCTCCTCGTCGAGGTCGAGAGCCACGACGCATGCGTCGGCGCCAGCCAGCTCGTCGATGATCGCTCGCCCGATGCCGCCACCGCCTCCGGTCACCAACGCCACCTTGCCCTGGAACTCTCCGGCCGGCGGCGCCTGCGCCAGCTTGTAGAGCTCCAGCGGCCAGTACTCGATCGCGAAGCTCTCGGCGGCGTCCAGCGAGACGAACTCGTCGAGCGCCTGGGCTCCGGCCATGACCTCGATGGCACGGTGGTAGAGATCGCGGGACGTGATAGCCGCCTTCGTGCTGGTGCCGGCGGCCACCAGACCGAGTCCTTGGACCAGCACGATGCGAGCGTCGGGGTCGGCGGGCGTCTGCTCCGCGGCGGCATGCTGTTCGAAGTAGGCGCGGTAGTCCGACCGGTAGCGCTCGGCGCGCTCTGCGATCCGCTCGCGCAGAGTGCGGACGTCGTCGAGGTCGGGGTCGTACGGGACCCACAGCGGCAGACGCTTGGTGTGCACGAGATGGTCAGGGCAGGGCGCCCCGACGGTGACCAGCTGCGGCGCCGCGGCCGACGAGACGAACTCGAGCGCGCGGGGCGACGTGTCGACGGTCAGGACCTTGGGGCGCTCCGAGGACAGCGCCCCGCGGATCGCCGGCAGCAGCTCGGACAACAGCGCTCGATTCTCCGCGGCCTGCTCGCCGCCTCCGAATCGTGACTGGCCGGCGGTACGCTCGTTGACGAAGTCCGCCGCACGGTTGATCGCCTCGACGGTCCGTCGGTAGCACTCCTCGGCGCTCTCGCCCCACACGATCAGCCCGTGCTTGGCGAGCACGATCAGCTCCAGCCGTGGGTCCGTCCGGACGGCGTCGGCGACCTGCTTGGACAGGGTGAAGCCCGGTCGAAGATACGGCACCCAAGCGGCGCTCGCGCCGAAGCACTCGCGCAGCAGCTGCTCTCCGTGCACGCTCCCGGCGAGCACGTTGATCGCGTCGGGATGCGTGTGATGCACGTGCGGAGCGGCGATGAAGGCGTGGAGCAGCGTCTCGATCGACGCGCGTGGCATCGTGGGGTCGAGCTGGCAGCGCGCCAGATGGGCGACCATGTCCTCGTCGCTCAGCGTTTGGCGGTCCATCAGCGGCAGGATCTCCTCGAGCCTGAGCGCGGTGAACTGATCGGATTCGATCGTGGCCAGATCCGAGCCCGAGCCCTTGACCCACATGGTGTGGACCTCACGCGCGACGTGATCGGTGGTGCTCCCCTTGGCCGAGGTATTGCCGCCGCCGAAGTTGGCGATCGCACGGTTGGCTGCGAGCAGGTGCGAGGCCAGCGTGAGCTCCTCGAGCAGCTCGCCGGGCGCGTCGCGCGCCGGCCAGAGATCCTCCACGGGGTCGACGATGGGGGTCTGGATCGTCATCAGCGGTTCAGCTCCTTGGCTTGGGCTTCGCGCGTTGCACGGCAGCCCGGGCGGCATAGCCGGAGGCCCGCAGCGCCTCGATGGGGTCCGGCGCGGCGCCGAGAGCGGCGCGCGCCGCCGCGCAGTCGCCGCGGACGTCGGCGTTGAACGCCTCGAGCAGCGCCTCGTGGCCGCCGAGGACATCGCCGCTTCGCTGCGCCGCCACGAGCGCCTTCCGATCAACGCGCAGCGCCTTGGCGTAGGCCTCCTGGATGTTGACGACGCTCAGCACCATCGCCTCGACCTTGGGCTCGACGTTGTGGCTCTGGTCGATCGTCAGCCGTGGCAGCCGGTCGGCCGCGACGAGCTCCACGAAGATGAGGAAGAGCTCGAACGGGTTGACCGAGCCGACGATGAGATCGTCGTCGGCGTACTTGCGGTTGTTGAAATGAAAGCCGCCCAACCGGCCCTCGTCGCTGAGGAGGGCGACGATCTGCTCGATGTTGGCCCCCTGCGCGTGGTGGCCGAGATCGACGAGCACCCTCGCCCGCTCCCCGAGGCGCACGCAGGCGAGCAGCGCGCTGCCCCAATCGGCGAGGTCGGTGGCATAGAACGCGGGCTCGAAGAACTTGTATTCGATCAGGAGCTCGTGGTCGAGCGGCAGCTCGGCGTAGACGCGGCTCAGGGCATCGAGGAGCCGCCGACGGCGCTCGCGGAGATCGTCCTGCCCGGGGTAGTTGGTTCCGTCGGCCAGCCACAGCGAGAGCGCGTCGCTGCCGATCTGCTCGGCGATCCGCACGCACTGCCGCAGATGGGCGATGGCTCTCTCGCGGACGCGGGCGTTGGGGTGGGCGACCGAACCCAGCTTGTACTCGGGGTCCTCGAACAGGTTGGGGTTGACCGCGCCCGCGCGCAGGCCCCGTGACGCGATCTCGGCGCCCAGCGCGCCGTAGTCATCGACGGCGTCCCAAGGGAAGTGCAAGGCGACCGCCCCCGCCGTGCCGGTCAGACGATGCACCTCGGCGGCATCGTCGAGCTTGTCGCCGAGGTCGCGGGGTCGCCCCGGCTGCGGGAACACCCCGAACCGGGTCCCCGAATCGCCATAACCCCAGGACGGAGTCTCGATCACCAGCTCGCGGAAAGCGACGGTGAGGTCAGGCATGGGCGCCGAGGGGTGTCGCCTGCGCCGTGGCAAAGCGGCCCAGCGCCTCCTGCACCTGCTCGGCGGCCCACGAGGGCTCGTGGACCGAAGGCCGGACCGAGGCCGCGCTCACCGCACGCATATCGTCCAGCGAAGCGAGCTCTCCGGCGGCGCGAGCCTGGACGAGCAGGTTGCCCACGGCTGCGGCCTCGGTGGGGCCCGCGCGCACTTCGCGCTCGCACAGATCGGCGGTGAGCTGGCAGAGCAACGCGTTGCGAGCCCCGCCGCCGATCACGTGGATGGCGCGCACGTCTCGGCCTGCGGCGCGCTCCAAGCGCTCGAGCACCGTGCGGTATCGGCAGGCCAACGACAGATAGATCGAGCGGATCATCTCGCCGTGACCGAGGTTGCGCTCCCCGCAGGCCGCGGCGACGCGGGCCGGCATGTCACCCGGCGCGAGGAGCTCCTTGCGATCGGGATCGAACAGCGGCACGTCGGCGCGGGCCGTCGCGGCCTCCGCCTGCAGATCCTCGGCGGACGCGCCCCAGGCACGGGCGCACTCCTGCTCGAGCCAGAGCCCCATCACGTTCTTGAGCAGCCGGATGGTTCCATCCACCCCCCGCTCGTTGGACAGTTCCGCATCTGAGAACACGGGCCCCGTGAGCTCGAGGCCGAGCAGCGACCAGGTGCCGGAAGAGAGGATCGCCGAGCGTCGATCGGTCAGCGGGGTGCCCACGAACGCCGACGCGGTGTCGTGTGACGCCACCGCGAAGACCGCTGCGTCGATCCCGTGATGGTCCCTGACGGTTCCGAGCGCGGTCCCGGGGTCGACCAGCGCTCCGAAGGGGCGGGCCGGCAATCCGAGGCGCGCGATCAGCTCCTGCGACCATTCGCCGGTGCGGGCGTCGAGCAGACCGGTCGTCGAGGCGTTGGTTCGCTCGTTGACCAGTTCGCCGCTCAGCCAGTGAGCGATCAGGTCCGGGATCAGCGCGATGCGATCGGCGGAGCGCAGCGCGGGCGAATCCCGCTCGGCAAGCAACTGGAAGACGGTGTTGATCGGCATCGTCTGGATCGCGGTGACCGCGTAGGCCTCCTCGCGCGGAAAGCCGGCCATCATGTCCCGCGTGCGGTCGTCGCGGTAGTGAAACGGCAGTCCGAGCAGCCGTCCCTGCTCGTCGAGCAGCGCGTAGTCGACCGCCCAGGAGTCGACGCCGACGCCGGCCAGCGTGCGCCCGCGCAGCGCCTCGACCGCCTCGCGGTACAGGTGCAGGAGATCCCAATGCAGGCCGTCGGGCAGACGCACCGGACGATTGGGAAAGCGATGAGCCTCCTCGAGCGTCAGCACGCCATCCGCGAGCCGGCCGAGATGGACCCGACCGCTGGAGGCGCCAAGGTCGATGGCCGCGAACTCCATCGGAGTCAGGCTTCCCGAAGCGAATCGTGCACAAACGACCACAAGCGATCATCGGCCGTCCGTATCATGACCCCGCACCTCACGATCCTCCGAGGCTCGGACAGATGCCGCGCAAGCAAGATGAAGGCGGGAACCCGCTCGCCGAGACCCGTCGTCAAGCGATCCTCGAGCAGCTCGGCGAGCGAGGCTCGATCACCGTCGCCGAGGTGCAGGCTCGCTTCGGGGTCTCGCCGATCACCGCGCGACGCGATCTCTCGCAGCTGGCCGAGCGTGGCGAAGCTCGCCGCACCCACGGCGGCGCCATCCGGCCCGGGGCCCACGCGCACGAGGACGCGTTCGCCCGCCGGCTGTCAGCCCACGTGCCGGAGAAGCGATGCCTCGCGGTGGCGGCGGTCACGGCGCTGGCGCCAAATCCGACGATCTTCCTGGACTCCTCCACGACCAGCTATTTCGTCGCGCGATGCCTGGCCGAGCGGGGACTCGCCGCCACCGTGCTGACCAACAGCCTGCCGATCGCGAATCTGCTGTTCGAACGGTCGCCGCCCTCGATCGGTGTGGTGATGGTCGGCGGCACCCTGCGCCGCGTCAATCGCTCCTTCGTGGGACCCCTGGCCGTGCAGTCGGTCCGCGAGCACTTCCCCGACCACCTGTTCTTCAGCGTCAAGGCCTTGACCGCCGACGGAACGCTCACCGAAGCTGACCCTCTCGAAGCCGAGGTCAAGCAGGCGATGATGGCGCAGGCGGGGGAAACCATCCTGCTGGTCGACCGATCCAAGCTCACGGCGCGCGGCTTGGTGGCGATTGCCCCGGTGCAGTCCGTGACCCGCGTCGAGACCGTCGACCTCACCGATGGCGAGCTGCGCCGGCTGCGCACGTTGGGCGCTCGAGTGCAGAACCGGCGACGTACCGACGTCAGCCTTGACTGATCGGTTCGGGGGAATATAGATCAGATTCGCGCATAAACGATCATCAGACCGGGTAGGACATGTACGTGAGAGTTGAGAGGCAAGCCGTCGGTGCAGCGCAATGGCGCAGGACGCTGTTGGCCGCGATGGCGAACTACATCGACTCGGGCTCAATCGTCGCCGGCGCGGTGTCGCTGCCGATCTGGACCAAGCAGTTCGGCTTCGGGTCGAGCTTCGTCTCGCTGCTCGGCGCGTTCAGCTCCAACGCGATCTCGGCCGGCCTCGGCGCGCTCGTCGGCGGGCGGATCTGCGACGTGCTCGGTCGCAAGAGGATCTACCAGTGGGACCTGCTGCTCTACGCCTTCGGCGTGCTGTGGATCATCTTTGCGCAGGCCTCGTGGATGCTGATCTTCGGCTACTTCGTGGTCGGGCTCACCGTGGGAGCCGACGTTCCCGCCTCCTGGACGCTCATCACGGAGACCGCGCCCACCGAGTCGCGCGGTCGCGTGGCCGGCCTGGCCCAGGTGCTCTGGTACGTCGGCACGCTCGTGCCGCTCATCCTGGGCATCGCGCTCCTGGGGCTCGGCCACACGATGCCGCGGATCCTCTTCGCGCAGCTGTTCGTCGTCGCGTTGCTGACCTGGGCGCTGCGCCAGCGGATGGTGGAGTCGGCGCTGTGGACGCGTGCGCAGGAGCAGGCCGCCGGCGCGGCCAGCGCCTTCCGCGAGCTGTTCACGCGTCGGCATGTGCGAGCGCTTACGTTTCTGATCCTCATGTACGGGGTGTGGAACCTCGTGGCCGGCACGTATGGATTCTTCTTCCCATCGATCCTCGATGCCGTGGGGTCCACGACGCCGCGAGCTACCTACGCGCTGCAGGCGATCTGGTTTGCCTCCACCGCCGTCTCCGTCGGTGCCCTCTACATGCCACTGGTCGATTCCGTCAGCCGCCGCAAGCTGCTGACCTGGGCCAGCGGTCTGCAGATCCTCGCCTTCATCCCGTTCATCTTCCTGCACGTGACGTTCGTGGTCGCGCTGTTCAACGTGCTGCTCTTCGGCGTCGGCGCCGGCATCGGCCAGCAGTCGCTGTTCCAGCTGTGGAGCGGGGAGCTGTTTCCCACCCTGCTGCGCTCCACCGCGCAGGGCTTCATGTTCGGCGTCGTGCGCGTGGGTCTCGGCGGCTGGATCCTGCTGTTGCCGACCGTCGAGAAGGCCGGCTTCAGCACGCTCGCCTTCGTGCTCGCCGCACTGCTGTTCGTCTCGGGACTGATCGGGATCGCGTTCGCGCCGAGCACCCGTGGGCGCGAGCTCGAGGAGACCGGCGCCGCCGACGTCCACGCTCGCCGGTCCGAGGGCCTGCAGACCGTCTGAGAAGAGGCGGGATGCGGTCCCCGACCACGGGCCGGGCGCCGCCCGTGCGCAAGCTGATGATCCATTCGGCGAGCCCGCGGTCTGTCGCCTCGAGCACCGATAGCATGCTGCCGGCATGCGGCGCGCGGGCCTGACATGAGGCGACGTCGGGCCACCGTCGCCGTGGTCGCCGTAGTCGCCGGGCTCGCCGTGTCGGCGTGCGGAGGATCGTCCTCCGCTGCGTCGGGCGGGTCGGCGGCGAGCTCGGGCCAGCGGATCTTTGCGAGCGCCGGATGCTCGCGATGCCATACGTTGGCGGCCGCCGGCGCGACGGGGAGCATCGGTCCGAATCTCGACGAGCTGAAGCCGTCGGTCGCTGCCGTCGCTCGCCAGGTCACGCAGGGTGGCGGGCCGATGCCCAGCTTCGCGGGGTCGTTGTCCAAGGCACAGATCGCCGCCGTGGCCCGGTTCGTCGCCTCATCCGCGCGCTAGCCGACACGCATGGACATCGCCCTTCGACGCTGGTAGGGTCCGCGCTGGCCTGAAGGGCGCGCCGGTCGCGACACGGGGTCGGGACGGGCGGTCAGCTCTGTCGGGGCCCAGAGCGGAGGATCGGAGATGACCGGGGCGTCCATAACCGTCGGACCCGCGCAAGCGCCGGAGCAGGCGGGCGCGCCGCCGGCTCGCATCGGGTTCGAGGTCGTCCCTCGCAAGGGACTGATCGGCGTCGCGGTCGTCTTCGTGGCGCTGATCGTCGCGATCGCGGTCAACAAGCTCTGGCCACTGATGTTCCTGCACGTCGTCGGCGGGGCCGCATGGACGATCATCGATCTGTTCGTGGGCTTGGTGCTCGGTCCGATCCTCGGCCGTCTGTCGATCCCCGCACGGATCGAGCTGACCACACGGCTGATGCCGAAGATGGTGCTGATCATGCCGACCGTGGTCACGGTGGCGCTCGCCGCCGGCTGGCAGCTCGGCAACAAGCTCGGCTTCGTGCTGACCTCCAGCCCCGACCACGGTTGGGTCGTCGCGAGCTACGTGGTCGTCGGCGTCATGGCGATCATCGCGCTGGGGCTGCTCGAGCCGGCGAACATCGCCGTCCTCATCGAGCTGAAGAAGCCCCATCCGCGACCCGAGGTGATCGAGCGGCTCATGAAGCGCTTCATCTACTCGGCCGGGATCACCGGCCTGATGCAGATCGCGACGCTCGTCATCATGACCAGATTGGCCTCCGGTTGAGCTCGGGATTGGCCTCCGGATGAGCTCGGGATTGGCCTCCGGATGAGCTCGGCGTCCACCGAGCGCCGGCTGCCGCCGGTCACCGAGGTCGGAATGGCGTCCCTGGCGCTGATCGTGGCCGGGGGCATCTACCTGTCCGCGCACCTGCCCGAGCACGTCCCGCTCGCGCCCGCGGTGGTGCTCCTGGCGCTCTCGGCCGCGCTGCTCACGGGCAACCTCCTCGCGCTGTCCCGCGTCGCGGGCTTCAACTGGAATCGCTTCTTCCAGATCGCCCGTTGGGCCGTTCTCGCCTACGCCGTCACCGCCGGCCTGATCCTGTACGCCTTTCTGTACGACGGCCTCTCGGGCGGGACGCTGGTCGTGCTGACCCTCTCGCTTGTCGTCTACGCCGTGCACGTGCCGGTGCTGATCGCGTTCACGGTGGCGCGCTTCGACATGCCGCACCAAGACGCATCGGTGGCCCCTGCCACGGCCCCGGACGCGCGGTAGCCGACGTGCGCTCCCGGTCGTCAGCGCTACCGCGCGGACGGCAGGTGATCCGCACAGACCAGCCACCGCGCTGGTGGCGCTCCTCACTGGAGGTAACTCGTTTGATGCCGCGTTCTATGGCGAGCCCGACCTCCTAGTCTGGGGGATCCCGACGCCGGTGGACTGGCTCAGACGCCACGCGGGGTCAAGACCGATCGCAAGCACGCCGAGCCGCTGGTTGGCTCTCTGAGGGCCGGCTCGCTGACGGCGGTGGTGGTGCCCTGGCCGGCGGTGGACTCCGCGCGGGAGCTGCTCCGCGCGCACGACGCCTGCCGTAGCGATCTGATGAACGCTCGCCACCGCGTCTCGAAGATGCTTTTGCGCCACGGGCGGGCGTATCCCAATTCGTCGACCACACCCGGGCGTCAGCGAGGAGGCCCCCGGTGCGACAAACCTACATCCGTCGCAGCGATATGTCGCATCGGGGGCGCTGAGCGCAGCGAAACGGGAAAACTCGGGGACGCTGTGCAGATTTCAGTGAGAGGCTGACCGGGCGCTTGCGTTTGAGCGGGCGTGTGGTGGATGGTCCTCAGCGGACGGCGGGCTGACTCACCGCGGATTGGT
>Ga0213875_10000172_pt1 | contig 68208 bp, 61 predicted proteins | sample BarmaccomBMRX_R8_FD_160105 | JGI IMG/M metagenome (GOLD analysis project Ga0213875, IMG submission 160105) | Root-associated microbial communities from Barbacenia macrantha in rupestrian grasslands, the National Park of Serra do Cipo, Brazil - RX_R8 | ecosystem: Host-associated > Plants > Roots...
AATCTGCGTCATTCACTGTGGCGACGGCGCGAGTCGGCGCGACAATCAAACCAAGAAGGACGATGGCTGACAACATGCAGGTAATAGTTTTCATACCCGTATTATGCCACAGCCTGCACTAGTAGGGTTATGGCAGGGTGCTGTCAGACGGGGCGAAAGCAGTGCGATTGAAGAGCCAACACTGGCCTCTGGACGACACCGTATCTTGTTGTATGGCGTTTACTGAGATTCGGCTACCCGACACAGTTGGTAGTATGCTTGACCAATACCAGGAACATCACGAACCATGAAGCCGCGTCGTTCAAGCAGAGGCCGCAATTTCGGGTTTGGATTAGCACAATGGAGAGCATGAACAATCCACTCTATTTCCTGTAAACCTCGACCTTTACTATAATGTTCGGCTAACAACCAAAGCGTCAGCAACACGCCTTCGCCTCCACCATCAATGTGTGCCAACTCAACCACCAGCCGCTTGCCCTTGATTCTGAACTCAACCAAGATTTGCGCCGAACCTGCCTTAACAATAACCGGTTCGCCCGTAAGAACCAGCCCCTCTATTTGCTCAGGGGGCAATCGCAGGATTTCTTCTGACGTGTAACCCTCGATTAGGATTTCTTTTCGCATCAAGTCACGATCACCTATGCCGCGTTCTAATCCACTTCCACCGTGACGCTGTGGGCCAAGAGTCGCTGTTGTCGGGTGGCGTGCAGCTTATGCACCTTACCCCAGCCTGCATCAATGGGGTTGAAGGGTGCTGTCAGACGGGCTAAGGGAGTGGGGCAGAGAGGTAAGCCGTCCGTCGTAATGCTTGGTTGTATTTTTGTGGCGTGGCTTATCGCCGATGATAAATATACCAATGCCCCTCTAAAGGTGAGTAATTTCTATGCTCTCTCATTGGCATGGAATTGTAGGCTGATGTAACCAGGGGTTGGGGAGGCGCGTCTGACCAAACGTAACCAATACCCCAAGTCGTATCCGCAAATCCCCCACCAAAAAGTTCAAGCTGCACTTGCTCTATCCCCACCCGATCTACTCTGGAAAAGCCTAATTGCCTCAGTCGCGCACGATACAGAGCCAACCTCTCTGCTGATACAGTATTTCGTGTCAATTCACCATAGCCCAGCCATCTTGTCTCGACCCAATCGTTACCAACCGTTACGACATTCTTATCTTGTTGAAGCATCAAGCGAATTTGCTCGAACTGTGACTTCTGCTGTCTGAATTTGCTTATCATTTCCTCCTCAGAGGGTGCTCGAAAGAACAAGAGGCGGACAGCCACGAGGCCGACAGTTACGAATAGGATAAGCTTAGTTCGAGAATACTGAGTCACTTTCATGTTGTGAGTCTGGCAAGTTATAAAGCTACGGCCCAGCACCCCAACAATATACTCTGCACCCCTCTAATCTACCTCCACCGTGACGCTGTGGTGGGCTATCTCCTTGGCGCGTGCTTGGCGACTTTGCGCCACACGCTGACAAAAGCCGAAAGCCCCGTAAACCACACCATGCACCAGGTAACTGATTAAGGCACCTGCCAGGCACACGACAGCCAAGCCCGTAACGAGAAGAAAAAGCACTTCCATACCCGCTATTATGCCACAGCCTGCACCAGTGGGATTATGGTGGGGTTATGGCAGGGTGCTGTCAGACGGGCTAAGGGAGTGGGTGAGAGGGGGAAGGGTCGGTTGCAGTGCCTGGTTCGGCGGCTGTTGCTGACTACTTAACTCTCTATTTTGAGCGGCAAAGTAAACGTCTTATTCAAGTTGCTGTGGCCTCCTTCATACTCGAAGACAAATCTCGTCTGCAATTCAGCCTCGATGTAGCCATTCTCTATCTTACCAAAACGAATGGACTCAACCTCAATAGGGTTATGGACTGTCCACATATAGATGGAGGTTTCGACATAACCTGGCTGAGGATTTGAGGGGAATGCCCACTGCCGCCCCGGTAACTCTTCTATCCGTTCTGCCAATAGAGGTAGCTTATCTATCCTTAATGTCTCATTAATGGTCTCTTCTCCATCATGGAAGGGCAGGAGTTTAATGGTGATAGAGTATTGTCTCGCTGTGCCAGCAATAGTGCCTACCTCAGCCGTTAGAAGTTCAGCAGGAAAGCTGGGTAACGGATCGTCTATCATTTCACCCTATCCTTCTAATTTCAATGGACTTTACTGCACGCAGCCAAGCCGTGCGCAAGCCGCCGAACAGAGTATTATACGGACTACCTTATACCGCAAAATGCGGACTACTTCCGTATAGCATCCTCAAAGCGCGTGTTATACGGAATTACCCTTGCCCCGCTAATCCACTTCCACCGTGACGCTGTGTTGGGCTATCGCTTGGGCTTGTAACTCTTGTCGTTCTTGCCATTTCTGCCAGCCCCCAACGATGAGACAGTACAACGTGAATGCCATTGTAACGTAGCCCATAATGTAACCGTTATCTAAGATTGCCATGATGTTTATAACTTACCGCTTAACATCTACTCCACCACCTGATAGCCGCCGTCGTCCTGGGATTCAATCTCTACGCTATGCTGCTCCTGCTCCTTTTTGCGCATCGTTCTAACGCCAGCAAGAAGCCATACAGTTCCTACCACTACCACGACGCCGCCCACGTAGTAGCAATAAAAGAAAGCACTCAAGAGAAACGATTCCACACCCGCTATTATGCCACAGCCTGCATCAGTCCAGTTGAGAGGGTGCTGTCAGACGGGGCCAAGGGAGTGGGTCTGAGGGGAGGCGTTGATTGTATCGGGTAGTCATCCCGCTGTTTGGTTGTGATACCTCTGAGCCTCTGCAATACACTCGTTGACATGAGCCTCGTTTGTAAAAGACCGCTCCGGTATGATGGCAGTAGCGACTGCGCTTAAACGCTGCTGATGGCTGCTCAATCTCTTCTTCGGGAGTGCTCATTTTTGTGCTGTTCGGAATAGGGTTCCTAGTCTGATTGAGGGTTCCAACGATGGAATTGGGTTTCCCGCCAGTATTTTACAGGCGAATGCGGCTGCTTTCATCTTCCAAACAGAGGATTTAAGTGTGGCTGCGTTGCAGGCAAATCGAAGGTGCCTTTAGCCCCACTGCTGACTTTGTCACCACCTCAGCCGGACGCTATGCACAAGGGAAAGGGTAGCAGCGATATTCTGCTGCTACCCTTTTATCCTTGCTTCTGTTGCGCTGTGCTGTCCCCTGTGGAGCGATTAGGCGTCTGGTGTGGAATCGTGCGGGTTAGGGGTAGCGTGGGGCACAAGGGCTTAGAATCGAAAATGAGCGGCTCTCGACGAGCTTGAGGAACTGCTCTGCCTGCTGATTTATTAGCTCAGTCTCATTCAGCATTTTGTGTGAGTACTGATGGGGGTTCCAAAGCACTGATAAGGGTTCCTAGACAGTGCGTTGGCGTTCCTAACCCGTAATTTGACGAAAATCACTGGTGCTTTGTTCTGTTATACGTCACTTAACCACCCTTGAAGTGCCCATGAATACTCAGGGAAAGTCTTACTATGTTCTGATTGTGCCAAGCTGCTATCCATGCCGTTGGTCAGTTCCATGATAAGAGTATTTAGAGGCATGGTTCTTACGTGCCATTATAATCTATGATTAGTTGCGAAATTGGCTTCATCCCTCATCTGATGTACTTGGCAGGGCATTTATAAACTAAGGTAGCACAGTAACGCGCCAATGCCATGACAAAAATTCTTGAGCAACTTCAAGCCTGTCCTGCACTTAACGCTTGCATACTGATGCGTTGGATCAGTAGCGGCGTCATAGCTTGCGCTTTGGTGGCTGGCTCGGTCAAAGCCAGTTTCTTTCGCACGACACACCCTGATCCCCTGCTCTTGGCCCATGCGGAGCGGCAGAGTGTGCAGTTAGATCGGCAAGAGCAAGAGGATGCCAGAGGCTTGCTGCTGTTGCAACGACAGCTACAGCAGTCAGGAGTTAAACTGAGAAACCACAAACAACTTGCCTCATACCCCACAGACAGGAAAAGACAAATCAGCAAACGTCGCAGATGATAAGCCAGGCCGCTAGGATAGAACCGTGTGACAGTCGCCATTCATCATGCCAGGAGTAGAATCAACCGCAATCTAATGAACATGCTTTTCACTAAATCTTCGCCAGCCACGCCACTTTTACAAAGCAAGTCAGATCGTGTGCTCAGGCCGTTGACCCTGGCTCCATTGATAGGTCTGTTTTTGTTGAGTGCCATCGGATGTCGGCAGGCAGCAGTGTCCAGTGCTACTGCCACGGGCGGGAATACTCAAGCTGGCAGTGGCCCTCAAACTGGCGGTGGCACTGGCTCCCGCGGGAATGCAGGGGGGCCAAGTTCGACTGCTTCGACCGCAGGTGATAACTTGGCTCTGGGCAATCCCAGCAATGCCACTGCCGATAAAGGCAACGCAGATAACTATCTACTGACAAGACCACAATACACCCTGTCTTACAACCGGAGCAACGGTGGCCCGAACTGGGTGTCCTGGCATGTGCAGCTATCTGACTTAGGTCGGGTGCCACGCTCCAATAACTTCGCCCCTGATCCTTTGTTACCTCCCGACTGGCAGATTCGGCCCAACGATTACACCGGTTCGGGGTATGACCGCGGCCATCAGTGTCCCTCCGGTGATCGCACCAGTTCAGTCGAGAATAACAGCGCAACTTTTTATATGTCGAATATGCTCCCCCAGTCCGGCGACCTGAACCGGCATGTCTGGGAAAAGTTAGAGGCTTATTGTCGGGATCGTGTCCAGGCAGGCAATGAACTCTACATTGTGGCGGGAGGATCGGGGAGTAAGGGAAAAGCTCGCAACAAGGTCAACATTCCCACGGATTGTTGGAAAGTCGTGGTCGAGTTGCCACAGGGCGATAACGATCTCAATCGCATCAATGCCAACACTCGCGTCATTGCGGTGGATATGCCCAACGTTGAAGGCATTGCCGGAGATCGCTGGCAGAAATACATCACCACCGCCGCTGATGTTGAGCAGAAGACGGGCTACCATTTCTTTAGCAACTTACCGGCGAATGTGCAGAGTGCCCTGCGTGCTAAAAAAGATGCGGGCCGCGCAGCCAGTGGAGACGATAGTGGCAGCCAGGGACGCAATACCAACAGTCAACGGAGCACCAGAGCATCTCGCAGGCGACACTACTCTAACTCATCAACCCCGACTGATAGCCGGGCTATCCCCGACGCGGAGTCTATCCCCACAACATCACATCACCGCACACGTTCGGTTACGCCACAGACCGCGCCCAGCCAAGATGCTGGGGGTGCGCCCAGAGTGTGGGTCAATACCAAGAGCGGGGTGTATCATTATCCCGGTCAACGCTGGTATGGTGCCACCGTTGAAGGGCAATACATGACGGAGGCCGAAGCCATTCAGCATGGCTATCGAGCCAATACCAATGGCCAGTAAGCAGTAATGGTGCAGTGCATTAAGTTTCTACGACTTTAGTTTTGACACCGGCCACGCTGCCATCTTGGGTGGTGCCGAGGACATATACATCTTGCTCGGTCTCTCCCACCTTGAATACTTTGACGCCCTTGAGGTTATCTTTCAAGAGTTGCACCAGATTTTGAAACCGCTGGGCTGCCTGCTTCTCTTCGTCATTGAACCAGTCCTGCATCTGCATGGCATTCTTAAAGAAGGTCTGTAAACTGGTGCTTTTTACCTTCGTGCCAGCCGGATAGTGGCCCGCTTTGAGCACAGTTTCAGGCGACACCGTGGCTTCGCTTTCGCTGACCGTAAAGGGTTCGATAGGCGCATCGGATTCGCTCTGAAAGGAGAGACCCTGAGTAGCCTGTTGCAATTGAGTTAATAAGTTTTGATCCATAAATGCAGTGCTCCATGTCGCTTAATCCAGCCTGCTAATCTTGATTTTAGACTTCCTGCTCAGCTAATATGCTTTGGTGTTAAGTGCTGGCTCATCTCTCCACAATCGCCACGTCTGACATTATGTCAGACATTATAATAGCTGAGTAAAGATGAGATACCAATCCTGAGAAGCGTCTGACAGTTTACAAGCGGGACTCATGCCAAAAACGACTGGCTACAAGATCGTCTTAGGGCTGGCCCTGCCTTTGGTTTTGTTTGGGTTGCTGAAATACTTCGCACCAGTGCAGGTGGATGTTGGCTCCTACAGCCAAATCGAAGCCGGAGAGCGTCGTGCTGTAGTGGGCTTAGCCGAAGCTCTGCGCCTGCACCCTTACAACCATAAGTTCGTGGTGCGCTTTCACGTCCAAGGCAACAATTATACACTCAGCTATGATCGCTCCACCCGCACCTTGAAGGATGACTCAGTAGATTTCTCCGCACCCCACCGTATGCTTTGTTCACCCATTTCCGAAGCGGATATTGCTAACGGCGTCAAGCGCAATGAGACGGCTTTTGACCTGGCCTTAAACGCTCGCCACACGCACTTTGAATTACCTTGATGGTCAACAGTGCTATCAGTTAATAATGCTATCAGTCAATAGTGGTATCAGTCAGTAGTGGTGTCAGCCAGGAGGGTTGGTGATAATAGCACAGGTTTAAACGGTGCACTTTATGAAACCCCTCCTCGTTGGTATGACCGGCCTGGCGATCTTAGTGGCTCTGCGTGGCCCCCTCTGGCACAACGCAGACAATGTAATCGTTGATCTGGTGCGCTTGGCGATGGTGCTCAGTTTAGCTGGCGCGATAAATCACTGCTGGCACCAGGAAACGGCAGCGCGGCCAGCAAAGCGACACCAACATGAACCCGCTGGACAGCCTCAAACTGGTGCCGTGCGGCTCCAAAGCATTATAGTTTGGTGTGTTGTTGTCTTAACCGTAGTGGTTTTTAGCTATACGCTGCTGAGTGACATGCTCCCGATTACGCTGGCAAACCATTAATCTGGCAAGACGTTGATAAGCCACTTGAACTATGGCTCTTAGCGTTGCAGCGGTTCACGCTGGGCGGCGAAGAGCTTAGTTTGCCGGATGTGCCAACCGGTCTTGGATTTGACCCACCAATCTTGCCGTAAAGTGTGCATTTTTGGCTGCACCAGTTGGCCGGTGCTTGCCTCACGGTAGGTCATGCTTTGGTCTATAGCAGTCAGGGCTATCACATGGTTGGGGTTGTCGCTCTCAAGCAAATGCACAATCTTAGCCTCGATATGGTAAGACTGCACCGTTGCCAGGGTCGCCACCATGTTGCGTCGCATTTCAGCTTTAGTGTGGATGTGGCCGCTCTGATCTAACACCCGGTAGTCGGAGGTATAAAGATTGAGTAAACCAACCACGTCTCGATGATTGGCGGCTTGATAGGCGCGATTGAGAGCCGCTTGAAGCTGCCCCATCGTGTAGAGAGAAGTGGGGAGCTTGAGGTTTTTGGGCCATGCCTTTGCGTGGGGCGGTGTTTTCGACTTGGGCAGCGGCTTGGGCGGGGCAAGTTTGGGAGCTGATAGAGCAGGCACCCCCAGCAGAGCAACTAAGGACAATGCAAGCTTATACGCGTTCATTGAGGCATTAGTTTAGCAGCCTGCTATTGTGCCACCAGCACTGAGCTATGCCGCCTCAATGAAACGATTAGGCTCCGGGTGTGGAATCGTGCGGGTGGGGGGTAGCGTGGCGCACAAGGGCAGGAAACGCAAATGGTAGATGGGGCTGCGTTAGCACATTATAATGAAGGTATGAGCCTGTGGCGGCGAATAGCCCTTGAACAAGTGCCCTCCTGTAAGCATACCATTGAGCAGGCGCGGAACCCTAATAGCCTGTGGTATGGACTCTATGACGATTTAATCGAAGCTTACTTAGAGCAGCCGCCTAACCGAGAAAAGATTGGGCAGATTTATGAATTTGCCCTCTGGTGCGATAAGAATAAGAAACGCCCTTACTCCTCCACTCATGTTGTAAGTTTCCTGGGACGCATAGACGACCATGAAAGGTTTGACGAGCTTGACGGTTTTACCCATGAGGATTTCCAGGAGTTCGTTAAAAAGCTCTTGACCCACAGAAGAAGTGATATCCGTTATTGACCAATGGTGCTGGCAGACGGGCTAAGGGAGTGGGTGAGAGAGGTAAGCGTCGGTTGCAGCGTTTGGTTGAGCCGCTGTTACTTTGGTTCTGCATCTCACTCTTTTTCCTGTGCCTGTTTTATGAGTTCCTCTTGGTTTGGCCTGTCCATCCATCCCATGCAGACAACGGCGACAGCTAAACCGACAGGAACAGCCATGAAGACGGCACCTACAGATGAGGACTGGGTAGAAAGCACAAAAGAAACAATGTATAAGACGACAACCGCAAAGTGACTCTCAAGGTCACCAAACGCCATTTGAATAGCCCCAAAACCTATAGCGGCTAAAACGGAGAGTAGCAAAAGTGGGGAAAGCACTCTGGAAAGGTAAAAACTGCCGCCAGCAAACCCTGTGTCAAGCAGCAGCATGGTTAATCCCATGAACCAGTATTGATTGACCAATCGGGCCAAAGTATGACGCATAAATGAGTTCTGACCGACTTAAACACTGCGCGCAGCGGCCCGACAATAGATGATGCCGCAACGCCGCTAATCCACTTCCACTGTGATGCTGTGTCGAGCCATTGCTTCGCGTTGATCTCGCTGGTAAGCATAGACGGCGGCAATAATCCACATTCCGATAAGCAAAAGACCTGACAAGGTTCTGATTAACTCTTCCATAGCTCACAAGTATAGAGCTGATACCATCTCCGACATTCATGGGTTTATTGAGTCAGAGGAAAATGACAATCCGAAAATTGTGGATGGGCGTAATATATTAGTTGCTATGAACTGTAGCAATTAAAGGGTGTCTGCATACAGTGCAAACACCCTTTAATTTTCATTAACCATTCGGTTTCTTAAAGAACGCGAACCCGGCATAGACGGCAACAAGCTCCCATTGTTGTAGTCCTGCTTCTTTGATCTTATTTTCATAATCATCAGGGGTTGACGAGTTATTCATGTTAATAACTTTATACAACCATCCCTGAGGCTGCTCTTGCTGTTTTATTACCCCATCAGGGTTGACCGTGACAGTTCCGGTTACTGCTATAGCACCATCTGTTTTGATGGGGATGGCTCCCGAAAACTTGACTGGAACATCAGTGTTTTGGTCTGTGATAGTGACCTGTATGGGTCCCTGTGACATACAACCTCCTAAGAATTAAGATGGATGTATTATACATTGTCACAACCTGGCAGTGTGCTAATTTCTTTACACTGCTCATTTGCTTTAATTCTGTAATTCTGTGCGCCGCTGTGCCACCCTACTTGAGTGATAATGCAGCCGGTGTGGATTCGTGTGAAAGTTGAGATATAATATCGTCCAAATACAAAGGGAGGCTCAGATTATGGGTCAAGAATCACAAGCAGCATCGGGATCTGGAGGAGGAGAAGTTTCTGCTAACACGACCGAAACCGTTAGGGATGCAGTAAAACTCGTGTTAGCAGAAGTCGTAACGCAACTAAATGCAGCACACCGCAATGACAATCCACCGACTGGCGAGAAAAAGGGATTTTTCCCCGAAGGAATAAGCTATATAAATATTACCTTTTCGGTGGGGAAGGCTCCCGATCCGGTGATAACTGCAGGTCTCACTATAAGCTCCAATGTGCCTCCCAAAGAGCAAGAAAACACGGACGCGCCACAGTAATCCACAGCGCACGATTAGGACTCAGGACAACACTAATAGGACACTGGCCCATAGGGGCTGTAGCGTCGCCGTAGAACGCAAAGTTTGTAATTGGCAGAGAATGCCATCTTAGATAGAATGGGGATTGCTCTTTGCATTGGAGCCAAAGACACCACGCGTTAGTCCCCCTTTCGCGTGGTGCCTTTGTGTTTCTGGCAGGTAGTATAGTGGCCTTAAAGTTTGTTGATGACAAGGCGTCTTAATGCAGCAAAACCATTATCACAGCCATTATGTCATCAGGTAAGGGTGCTGTCAGACGGGGCTGAGGGACTGGGTGAGTAGGCATCGGTTGTAGTGGCTGGTTGTGCCGCTTGGGAAATATCATTGACGTCGCAATTCAATATGATCGTGGTCTTGGAAGATTTGAACCATGTAATCGAAAAAAGTCAAACCTTTGTGTTGTTTGGCTTGCTGAGAGAGTTCTTCTTTGTGCTTGTAGTATTCTGCGGTCGCTGCATGAACTATCGAGAGCAATTATCACTTAGCGTAACTGCCACAAAACACGACGATTTCGGTCTCGATTCATCGCAGGACTTAACCTTGACTGAGTAGACAATAGGTTGTAAAGTAACACATTAAGCGCAGGAAACTGCGAATTAAAATTTAACTTTCCATCCCAAATTCATTGGAAATAATCTTTCCATGGGGTGATTTCGCTTTTCTTACTTAAAGGTAAGGAAGCGAAGTCACCCCTTTTTTGTTTTGGGGTGACTTTACAGAAATGGCATCTCGATCAGAGCTACAAGATTGTTCCCCCAACCAACACTATAGCTGCGCATGGGTTTCTTTCTTCGAGGAAATTATGCGTTTGGCGGCTCTGTCGCGCAGCCGTGCTGCTCAACAAAGTGCGGCTGACTCTGCATCCGACACGCCTCAAAACAGACAGTTAGTGCCCGCGCTTGAGATGACAGGGGAGGAACCGGCATAGAGATGTAAAAGGTGTAATCGCAATTTAATTTATAGCGTGCTTATTGTGGCGGGGAGGCTCCTAAAAGCCAAACGCGCCACCGGTCTGCAAACCGAGGCGCGCAAATGACTATACTATGGATAATTCTACCTCTTTGCAGCGTTTGCCTGCAACCGCCAAGGGCACTTCTAATAAACAATTAAGCGCGACAGAACAATCTCTCCGCAAAGATGGGGGGCACTGCGCCACTGAGACTATCCGTGCCGCCCTTCAATGTAGTAATCGTCGCTGTGGCTGCCGCAGTCCCAAGGGTAACGTCCACTGTCCGTCCCATCCAGACAACAACCCAAGCCTCTCCGTGGCTACCGGACGCAACGGCAGACCGGTCTGCTGCTGTCATAGTGGTTGCTCCCAGGAACAAGTCATAGCAGCCCTTAAAGCGCGTGGACTCTGGCCCGATGGTTCTTCCCAGGCCGCCCCCGCCTTGCTAAATGGGTTCCCAGACGCACGCTCCTCGAAAGCCGCTCCAACCGTTTATGATTACAGAGACACTGACGGGTCACTTCTCTTTCAAGTTGTCAGAGATGAAGACCCAACGGGCAAGAAGATCAAGCAGCGGCGGCCTGATAAGTCGGGGGGCTGGATATGGAATTTGGAGGGAGTCCGGCGTGTTCTCTACCAGCGAGCCGATGTGTTACAAGCTTCAATTGTCTTTATTGTCGAGGGTGAAAAGTGCGCAGACTGCCTTAATGATAGCTTTAGAGATGCTGGCCTCTATGGTAAGTATGTCGCCACAACTAATTCCCAGGGAGCCGGGAAATGGTTAGAAGAGTATAGCCGTGACCTTGAGAATAAAGACGTAGTTATCTTGCCCGACAATGACGATGCAGGCTACGACCATGCACAACGAATTGAGGAGTCCCTACAAAACAAGGCGAAAAGCATCCAGGTTATTAAACTGCCAGGACTTGCAGAAAAAGAAGATATCTTTGACTGGCTTGAAGCCGGACACGCACTGGATGAACTGCTTTTGCTGATTCAAGCAACAGCAGTTAAGACAACAGCAGTTAAGACCCTAAAGGAAGTTGAGGCAGTCTTTGATAAGTATCTGGTAATGCCAGATCACGAAACCCTATACGCAACATTAGGCACAGTGGCGGCTAACTACTGGGCACAGGAAAACGGAGGCGAGGCAACGTGGCTGGCTCTTGTAGCCCCCCCAGCCAGTGGCAAGACAGAACATATAACAGCATTAGCCCAACTTCCACACACTTATATGGCGGCTGAATTAAGTGTTGCTGCACTCCTGAGCGGCACCCCCCGCCGCGATAAAGCCAAAGATGCACACGGCGGATTATTAAATCAAATTGGTAGTTTCGGCATTCTCCTACTCAAAGACTTCACTACGATTTTAAGTATGAAGTTCGAGAAACGCGCCGAACTCCTTGCCGCTTTACGCGAAATCTACGACGGTTCATGGACTCGTTACATCGGCACGGATGGGGGCAGAACCCTATCATGGGAGGGTAAGCTTGGTGTCATAGTAGGTGTTACCGAAGCGATTGACACTCACCACGCGGTAATCAACACAATGGGGGAGCGGTTTCTCTTCTTTCGACTCCCCTCCGTTGACGAGGGTTTACAGAATCGCAGAGTCGAAAAAGCTTTATGCAATATCGAGCGTGAACCTTCCATGCGCGCTGAATTAGCGGAAGCTGTAGCTTCTTTATTTAATGGCATTGAGTGGTCTCATGAAGTCCATACATTAGACAGCCAGGAGCGAAGGAAACTCGCTGACCTGGCCAGCCTTGCGGCCCGATGCCGGAGCGCAGTGGAGCGCGACAGCTATACGCGTGACATCACGAACATACCCGATGCAGAGACGCCTACGCGCATTGCACAGCAACTATCCAAGCTGTTTGTCGGGATACTCATTATAGGAGTCCCTAAATCAAGTGCCTGGCAGGTTTTGCTCAAAATTGCTCAGGATTCAATGCCTAAAGCTCGTCTCCGGGTCTTTCGGCATCTCGCTCAATACGCCGAACCATGCACCACCTCAGCAGTAGCGGCGGCGTTGAATATCCCGCTCATGAACGCTTCTCGGGCATTGGAAGAGCTTAACGTGCATGGTGTCGTGAGCCATCAGAAACCAAGCAAAAGCGAAAACCATTGGCAATTAACTACATGGGCACGGGGGTGCTACGCACGAATTACGAGTGAGCTACCCGTAAACTCCCCCATAGCTACACCAGATGTCAGAAAGAGCCAAGAATCGTCTCTAAATATACAAGATACGTGTTGGGGGGAGAAAACGGGTAGACACGAATCGGAATATGCAGACGATTTATTATTCCATGAAGCAACCCCTTCCCCCATTCAGATTAACGAAGAGGAGGAATTCTGATGACTGCATCCGCACTCATCGGCAGCTTGCAAGAGAGAAGTATTAGCTTGAGAGTGGAGGGGGATCGTTTGTTAGCCCAGCCAAAGGCTGCACTTACTGACGCTGATCGAATCTCTATTCGTCGCCATAAGGCTGAACTCATGGATATGCTCACCAAACAGCTACCCGTATCAGTCACTCAATTCTTTACGTCCCCTCTGCTGGAACCTTACGTTCATTTAGTGAGGGCTGCGGAGGATGGCAGGCTTTCATCTGGTGCCGTCTGGATTCCGCCCAAATTGAAAATCAACAGCTTGGCACGCTATGTTTTGACTACTGCCTCAGAGATTCAGCGGATGGCACCTACTGAGTCATGTGCCGAGAAATTGCGTGGTGTGCGACGAGACTGCCTGATTACGCTGCTTGATGATCTGGCCCCTATAGATTGCTGGTGGACATCGGCGCAACCCTCGGCTCGCATAGTCGAGTGATCTCACGAGAGGTGTCGATAGCTACATGTCTTCGTCATTATGGCAACTGATCTTACGAAAAACGATGCTGCACGAGACAACCTTTCTTTCTGTTATCTCGTGAAGTCAGCGTGTGGAGGTCTGCTACTGGAGGTCTGCTATGGTCAGTATGTAGAAGTTATCCTCGCTTGCGCTCAGCCCAACGCTGTCTTTGGCTTTCTGCTATACGCGACTTGGCCTCTAAACTCATAGGTATTCCCTTCGGTCTTCCACTTTTAGCCCCTGGACGGCCTGCATAGCTGCGCGGCGTCCATGATTGCACGTCATCTTGACGCAAGCCAATACGATTTAGTATGCGAACGCAGGGAAGACGATTCTCCTTAATTGCTGAATAGATTGCCGCCACAGTGACTCCCTTTAACTGGGCTGCTTCATCAACAGTTAGCAAATCTTCTGTCATATCAGCTTTCTATTTTACTACAAGCCCTGCTATAGTTATATTTTTATTTTAGTAAAGATTTTAGTATACTTATAAAGTGAATATTAAGCTGTGACAGTTACAGTGCTGTTACAAATTCAAGGTAAGCTACCAACGAAAGTAGGGACGATGCGATGAAAGAGGCATTAAGAGCAGTCGGATATGGGCGCGTGTCTACCGAAGAACAAGAGAAGTCAGGCACCAGTTTACGTGACCAGTTCGCTGGAAATCATAGCAAGGCCAAAGATATTGATGCTGCTATGATCGCTTACTTTGAAGACACCGATTCAGGTGGCTTCTATCTCACTCGCCAGGGACTTCAAAAGGCTCTACAAACCTTAGAAGAAGGCAAAGCTAACTGCCTGATTGTCAAAGACTTGGTGCGTTTGACTCGCAATGATCGGGCTGAGCAAGCATTAATCCTCAAGCGGATTAAAGATGCTAAAGCGACTCTTATCTTTTGGGATGTGATGTATGAAGATTCTCCATTAGGTGAATTTAGCCTGAATGTCACTGGAGACTTCGCTATCTTAGAAAGAGCAGTCATTAAAGACCGCACGATGAAAGGTCGCCGACGCTGCGCTGTAGAAGGTGTTATGCCTGCTCGCACGGTGGCACCTTTCGGTTATAAGATTCCGACCAGAAACGACGTTATTCGCGGTATGTATCCGCCAGAGACATTAGGCAAATATCTGATTGACCCTGAACGTGCTCCTATCGCCGCTGAAATCTTCCATCGCAGTTTGGCTGGCGAGTCTCTGCATGGTATCTGCAAGTGGCTTCAATCCGCTGGTGTGGCTACAGTTGGCGGGGGTCTCTTCTGGCGACCTTCCAATATCAATACTATCTTGGATAATCCGGCCTACTATGGCAAAGCGGTCTTTGGCCGCAGACGCATGATAACGGATGAGAGTCGCGTTTTCCAGGGCTTTAAATGCCGCAGTTATGAAGTCCCCGTTCCAGAAGCAGAATGGATACGCATTGATTGTCCTGCCATCGTTAGTAAAGAAGTGTGGGAGTCCTGCAAGCGCAACCGTGAGGAGAACCGCGCCCGCCTGAGCACCCGTCCTACGTATCGCCTCATTCTGACGGGGCTGCTCCGTTGCCCGAAGTGCAAACGAGTGATGACAGGCCGCGCTTGGTCGAAGAACTCTGTTAGCCATTACAAATGCAAAGAGGCCAGCCCCTCAACCAATAGCATAGGTAAAGCGTGTTGGAATAAGCATATCAATGTCAAACGGGTTGAACCTGTAATTCTTGACACTGTAAAAGCTGTAATTCGCCATCCTGCGGCTATTGAAGTTGCCTATCAAACTTATTACGATTCATTGAACAATCAGTTTAAAGAGCAGGAGTATCAGGCTTTAAAAAGAGAATTGACAGACTTGAACAGGGAAGAAATAGCTACCGCAAAGGCTCAGGTGCAGGGAGTGGCTGTCGGAGCAAATACCGCCGTTTATGAGACTCTGTTACGAGAAATAGCCTTAAAGCGCACTCGGCTCGAGGGCCAGCTTGCAGCCTACGATAAAGTGAAAGGAGAACCCCAGTCGGCAAAGGATCGGGCAAGTTTAATTCAACAGATGCTTGAAGATGTTGAACTAGTGTTAGATGTCTCAAACACGACAATTACAGCCAATCAAAAGAATCATGTGCTGAGTAAAATCATTGATTGCATCTACCCTTCTTTGACAGCCGAGCAGTTTACAATTACCTTTCGCGCTTTTGGTGATAATACACAGTTAGTAGCAATCGCAGAGAGCGGCAAGCCACCAGCCTTATCGGTTGTCAGTGCCCCAATTTTTGATAAGGTTTCCGCCGATTGGCAGTAAATTAAGAAAGAATAATTAAAGCTTTGGTCTATGTATAGTTCCTACTACTGGCTTCACTAAAAGAACCACATCTTTTAATCACGCTGAATTAGATCCTGGTACTCCCACCCCCGGTGTAACAACCCTTAGGGCAAAGCAATCATCTGTAGATTGGGTTCTGTTGTAGGAGCTTCCGGTCTTAGGAAGTGTGCTTTTGTCTTCAATAGCGGTTAAGATTTCCCAAAACCGTTGAGAATTAACGGTGTTCATTTACGCCTATCTGTTCACACATCTCCAGGATGGGACAGGTTGAACACTTGGGCAGTTTACCCGTGCAGATATGCTTACCAAAGGGCACCAGCAAACGATTAATATCTACCCAATACGTCTTGGGCAACCATTGCTCCAACTTCACCATCGTCTGTTCTGGGGTCTTAGTATTGAAAGGTTTCCAGCGATTGGTTATCCGATGGACATGCACATCAACGGCGATGAAAGGTTGGCCACAGGCGATGCTCAACACGAGGTTAGCGCATTTCGGGCCGACGCCTTTGAGGGCCATTAAGGTTTCTGCATCACAGGGCAAATCACCATTATAGGCTTCAACGGTGCGGCGGGCAATATCATGGATGGTCTGGGCTTTCGGCTCATGAAAAGTGCAGGCGTTAATCAGTTCATCAATCTGCGCCGGCGTGAGACGACTGACGGCTTCCGGGGTATGCGCTGCGGCAAAGAGGCGGCGAGCCGTGGGCAGCATCACCTCGTCATAAGTGCGAATGGAGATGATGCAAGCCACCAGTTGTTGGAAGGTGGAGTTGAACCCATCCTCGGCCAACTCGAAAAGCCCCGCTTTGGGAAACGGCTGCACCGCCTGGCTAATGCGCTCCAGCGCCACATCAATATCAAACGGCTGCTTATCAGCCCGCGCCTGTGGCGCTTGGGCCGGAGCAGCATCGACAGCAGGTTTCGCTTTGCGGCTCGACTTGCTGGCAGTGGTAGCAGGGGTAGGTTTAGGACGTGTCATTTGCGAGTAATCATGTAAGCCGCGAGAGCTTTAAGCTCCTCTGGTTTCATGTCTCCATAGCCCGGCATATTGGAGCCAGGCTTCATCTTCTGCGGGTCTTTCAAGTGCCCAATTTGCCAGTTCAAATCCGAGTTGCGTTGGGCCTCATGCGTCAGGTCTGGCCCTCTCGTGCCGCCATCTTTGCCAATCTTGTGGCAACCCAGACAGTTGTTGTCTTCACTTCTAAAGAGCTTCTCCCCGGTGGTCACTAATTGTGGGTCTACATTAACCCCAGTCGCCGTGCGGGATGGCCCTGCTGCTGCACCATCTTGAGGTGTGGTGCCCTGTCCCAGATGAGTGGCTTGTCCTGAAGTGGGGGTCGCCCCTGCTGGTGGGTTGGAATTGGCGGTCACTGCGCCACTGGTGGAGGTGCCGCCAAATACCATTTGCCCACCCAGATAACCTGTATAAGTCACCACGGCAGCGGCCAGAGAAATGGAGACCATATAAGCGAGTAAAGCCCGCTCGGACAGTTGATCACGCACTTTCACGCGCCACAGCAAGAGCAGCAGCGACAGGCCAGACGTAATAAAAGCGGAAAGCCGATGCCAGATAAAAACGCTGGGGGGACGTGCTGCCCCACCCGTAAAATCGTAGCCCGCGAACCATCCGGTAAGCAGGGATGGCACCGACAGCACCACCGCCGTCACTAATAGCCAGAAACTAACGATGCGCCATTCTGGTTTGCGCAAGGCGGCAGCGCCAATTTCATAAAAAACCGCCGTGAGTAACATGGCGATGGGAAAATGGGTCAGAGCACCATGCATCTCGACCCAGGTTGGGAAGGCCATCTATCAATTCTCCTGCCAAAATTAGTGTGAGTGGAGAACCGCCTACGGCAGTCGCTACAGTTCACCTTGCTATAAAGTTTACGAGTTGATGTTGCGGTAAGGCTATTAAGTTTAGCTTATAATAATCAGACAGTTTTTAGTCATTAACAATTTACAACCCAGGCTTACTACCAATAACACCGTCATGCTACTATAGATAGCCGGGCACTCTGCTATAAGCCTTGAAGCGATGCATTGTAAATCCTTTATCCTGTGGACTTGATAACCATATACGTGTCACCCATCATAAACCCAGTCACCCCACGATGCCATTGCTTTGCAGGCGTCGTGGGGTGAGTCCAGGGGCCGATTACTTTACTACACTTTACTTCACGATGACTTTTGCCTGCATCATCGGGTGCAGAGAGCAGAAGTACTGGTAAGTGCCGGACTTGGTGAAACGATATGAGTACTGTTGATCTGTGTCCAACGCCTGCGACATAAAGACATGATTAGTTGTCTTCACCGTGTGCGGCACATCATCATGATTGATCCACGTCACCTGAGTGCCAACTGCGACAATTAAGGTCGCCGGGGTAAAGCTAAAGTTGTCAATGGTGACCTGCTTGGTAGCAGGCGCTTTAGCAGCAAGCGCTTTAGCAGCAGGCGCTTTAGCTTTCTGGGAGGAAGCCGTTGCAGTCTTCTGGGACGCGATGGCAAGGTGGCTGCTGGGGCTGGCGGGGTTCAGTATCATACTGGTACTTATGGCTAGGGGGGAAACACTTAAAGGTAAGATTTTCATAGTTGATCCTTTGATCTTAATGCTTGAAGATTTGCAAGATTTGCTAGGCTTATGTTGATTACAGGCACGGTGGACAGCCTTGATCCTTATGCCTTCCATGAGTCGAGGAGTGCAGCCGATGGAGGCCGCAACTCCTCAACCTTAAGCGGCATATCAGGCAGGGGGTTGAAGTGCCGAATCAATGACCGCCAGCGAATGACTGCCCGGCACATAATTCACGCTGGTCACGCCCAGGACGCTGCGGAGTTTGTCGGCTGGCACTTTCATGGGGCCGGGGCTAGGTGCGGTGCCGGGAGCGGGCTGGGGAAAGGCCGTAGACATGGCGGTATGAAAATGGACATGGCCTTCCACCTTTTGCTGCACCTGATGAATGTGGCCATTGAGGACAGTCACCGAGCCGAACCGCTTGAGGTAGGAAAGCGTCTGCGTACTGTCGTCCGTGCCCCAACCCCATTGGGGATATATGGCCCAGAGGGGAATATGCGCAAAGACGACAATGGGTGTGCTACTAGAATGCCCTTTCAAATCGGCTTCCAGCCATTCCAACTGCTCACGTCCCAGGTCGCCCAGGCCACCGGGCTTAAGGTTCGCCACGTTGACCAAGCCAATAAAATGCACACCCTTGTAATCGAAGCTATACCAGCCCGCACCTTTGGTACCCTTACCGTAGCGTTCCAGGTACGACTTGCCATCATCGTTGAGCATGTCATGTTCGCCCGGTACATAGAACACCTGGCCCGTCTTGCTCTTGATGCCGCGCACAAGTTGCGCCACCGTGTCGAACTCCGTCGGCTTCGAGAGTTGAGTCAGATCGCCAGTGTGCAGGATAAAATCGGGGGGCGTGGGCAGGGCGTTGATTTTGTCAATCGCAGCTTGCAAAGTCGCTGTGACATCCGTGTTAGCGGGCTTGCTGAACCCGATATGACTATCACTGATTTGTAGAAAGCTGAAGCCTCCGGCGGACGCACCTGCGCTCCCGCCCCCGCCTTGAGCAGCGGCGGCTTGGCCTAAACTCGAAGAGGTCATAATGCCGCCACTCATGGCATACAAAACTCCGGTGCCTGCCCAGGCCATGCATTTAAGGAAGCCGCGACGGTCAATGCCGTCCCCCTCGTGGTGCTGACCCGACGCACTCCCCTGCGGGCCATCTTCCAAAATGCCCTCTTCACTATCTTGGTTGTGATGGTGAGCGATGTGATCTATCATTTGTCTCCTTATTGAACTGTCTTACCCCCTATACTTGTATGGGGGCCAAGATATTCCCCAAAAATACGCCAATTAAGGGGCGGGAATAAAATAGTGAGTTAGCCAGTATTATGTTTAATCAGACGGGGAAAAGCGCGTGGTAGAACACCAGGAAGCGGGACACGACAAACAGGCACGCTTTGCCCAGATCGTCATGCCGCACCTGGGGGCCGCCTACAATCTGGCACGCTGGCTCACTGGCCATGACCAGGACGCGGAGGATGTGGTGCAGGAGGCTTGTCTGCGCGCCTTTAAGTTCTTTGACAGTTTTCATGGCACGGAGGGCCGTCCCTGGCTGCTGGGTATCGTGCGCAATACCTGTTATACCTGGCTCGAACAGAATCGAGGACATAAACTCACGGCATCCTTTGATGAAGCTACTCACGATGTCCCCAGCGATAGCGATAATCCTGAGAACATGCTGCTGCGGACTCTTGATGATCGGCTGATTCGCCAAGCCCTCAATGAGTTGCCCGTGGAGTTTCGGGAAGTAATGATACTGCGGGAGATGGAAGGTTTGTCCTATAAAGAGATTGCCCGCATCGCGGGGATTCAGCTAGGCACGGTGATGTCACGCTTGGCCCGCGCCCGCAAGCGACTTCAGCACCACCTGGCTCAGAGCATGGCTGAAGAATAAGGGATGAGGAGCGCCCCGATGGATTGCACAGAAACCCAGATCTTAATAGAGAGCTATGGCGATGGCGAACTCGATCTGGCCCACAGTTTGGAGTTAGAACAGCATTTGCAAGAATGCGCGACTTGCGCGCAGCAATATCAGCAGCACCGCTTATTAAGTACCGCCATCAGTCGCGGCTCCCTTTACTACCAGGAACCGGCGTCGCTGCGGCAACGCATTGAGGCAACTCTGCCTCAAGTCCATCCCCAACTCACGGCTGTGCCTCAAACCAAAACGGAGCCTCCAGCAACAACTCAAGTCAGAGGTAATACGAGGCCAGTGCGGAAGCTGACGCCGTGGCACTGGACTGGCGTGGCGGTGCCGATGGCCTTTGCAGCGTCGCTAATTTTCATGACTAAGACGCAAACTCCGGCTCCTGTTCCATTGACTGGAACACCATCTACAACAGTGGTAGAGACGCCCCCTTCTCGCTTGAGAGAGGAACAAATAACACAAGAGGTGTTAGCCAGCCATGTGCGTTCGCTGATGGCTAAACATTTAATGGATGTACCGTCTACCGACCAGCATACGGTTAAGCCGTGGTTTAATGGCAAACTGGACTTCTCACCGCCAGTAACAGATTTCGCACCGTTGGGCTTCCCTTTAGTTGGCGGACGCCTTGACTATCTGGATAATAGGCCAGTAGCCGCCCTGATTTATAAGAGACGCAAGCATTTTATTAACCTGTTTATCTGGCCGTCGGGCACTAACCCACCCTCTGCCACAGGCGCAGCACAAGTTAAGGGTGACAAAGCGACTCCGTCAGTTCCTGCCGTGCTAACCCGCCAGGGCTACCATATTCTGCACTGGACGCGCTCTGGTATGACTTACTGGGCCGTCTCTGACCTGAGTGAAGGCGAATTAGAAGGCTTTATGTGTTTGGTGCAGAGTCCGCAGCCAGGCAAGCAAAATCCCAATGGGAGCGCGATGGGGAGATAAGCAGCGTATCCAGGCCGATAATTCAGCATTGCAATCAAGCAACACACATTCATCAATTGCCGCTGCAAAACTATTATGTGATGAGAAAGATATAAGGAATCGCTACAGTCACACCCTATAAAGTTTACAAGTGATCCGATGAGGCTATTAAGTTTAGCTTGTGATCATCAGATAATTTTTAGTTATCGGTAGTTTTATCAGCCAAGCGTTCGACTATTAATGCCGTGGTGATGCCCCACACTAAATGGGCCACAATCATCAGGGCATTGCGCTTTGCCGGATGCTTGGTTGCCGGAGATAAAAGCTGTGCGCTGGGTAGCAACACCAGATAATTAACGCACCAGGAGAGGACGCCAAAAGCCGCACCTTTGATGACTGGATGCACCCGCAGCTTCTTATGGCTCGCTGCATAAATCGCACCTAAGACGGCTCCTGTAGCAAAGTGCGATACAGTTGTGAGTTGAACACGTTCTTCTTCATCCAGATGGCGATGCAGCCCTAATGCTTTGGCCACTCGCATGGTGCCTGTGCGCGGTGGCAAGGGATAGCGTTGCGTGGGCGGTAAGTAGCGATGCAGCAGTTCCATGACCAAGGTCATTGGCCCCGTCGCCACCAGGCCCGCTATGGTTCCAGCCAGGTATTTATTCATAAGCAGTTCCTAAAGTGCGAAGGGGCAGCTCATTGCTGCCCCTTCTGAGCCACCAGACACTGCTGCATGTCGCAATTTCTGTTCCGCCACTCGCAACATCTCAGTTAAAGTTCAGGGTATAAGGTGAAGTATGAAAATCTAAATGAACTCGGCGCTGTGGGAAACTTACAGTTAATTTGTTTATTTCAACACAAAGGCCACAAAGGGAGCACAAAGAACACAGAGAATGAGGATCAAGGATAGAGAATCGAGGATAGAGAATCGAGGATAGAAATAGCTGGCTCTTGCGATCCTCTATCCTCCATCTTCTATCTTCAAACTCTGTGTTCTTTGTGCTCCCTTTGTGGCCTTTGTGTTGAAATTGAGCTACTTCCAATCTTCGCACCCACGAAATGGTATATGCTCACCTGCTCTATATCGGGGGCGCGGCAGGTATTCGTTGATTCCGGGCACAGCTTCACCACGCAGGAGGAAGGCGCAAGGCCAACCCTTGGCGGTAATACGCGTCCTGGTGGGGATGTAGCGAATGGTCAGGCCGCAACGTCGCAAAGGCGAGTTATTCGCTTCCGAGCCATGAATGGTATTCGGGTGATGCACTTCCACCCCTCCGGCCTTTAACACACAGTCTGTGGCTTTTGATTCATCCACCAAAGCTGAGTCAATAGCCGAACCCAAAACGCTCTTGACATCCGGGCGTTTGTGCATGGCCTGTAAATCCATCTGTTGTGAACCGGGAATAACGCGCAGACAGCCGTTCTCTGGTAGGGCATCGTCTACCGCTAACCAGAGCGTGACGACTTGCATGGGTTCTAAGGGCCAATAGCTGCCATCCTGGTGCCACAGCACGGGTTGACCATCATAGGGTGGCTTGCAAATATAGTGGGAAGCAAAGAGGGCAATGTTCGAGCCGATAAAAAGTTCAGCAATATCCAGCAGACGGTCATCGCTAATCAGGCGCACCCAGAAAGGATCATATGGCATTAACGTGTGTCCCAGTTGCTCCGGGCGCAAATCAGGATACTTCTGCATCAGCCAGGCCACATGCTGTTTAGCCTCTTGCACCAACTCATCATTAATGGCCTTTTCAAAGAGGGCGTAGCCATCTCTATCATACTGCCGCTTGGCTTCTTGTAAGCTCGGTTGAGTTGCTAATGTGCCAGTCATTCGATTACCTCTTCACTCTTGGCCTTGATGGTTTGCGTGAGCGTCTCCATACTGGTAGATGAAGTATGGGCAATGATAGCACAGTTATCAATAGAGTTACAGCAACAGGTTATCAGGAGCGAATGTGAAGAGTCCGCAACAGGCAGCCGCGCCAGAGCCTTTGGCTACGCTTACAGTCGAGGCCAATAACCAATCCGATCAATCCAAGCTGGCACCGCATTCGGCTTTGAAGTTCGTCGTCCTGATGGGCTGCATTAGCTTGCTGGCCGATATGACCTATGAAGGCGCACGCAGCATCACCGGCCCTTACCTTGCGTTATTGGGGGCCAGTGCTTTCGCCGTGGGGATTGTCGCCGGAGCGGGTGAGTTAGTTGGTTATACCCTGCGGTTATTGTCGGGCTATGTCACCGACCGCACCGAAAATTACTGGGGCATGGCATTTCTGGGCTATGCTACCAATTTAATCGCCGTGCCGTTATTGGCCCTAGCGGGCAGATGGGAAGTAGCCGCTTTACTGATTATTATGGAGCGCACCGGTAAGGCTCTCCGTGCCCCGGCCCGTGATGCCATGCTCTCCCATGCGACCAAGTCAATGGGACGCGGCAAAGGCTTTGGATTGCACAAAGCAATGGATCAAACGGGCGCCCTGCTTGGCCCAATTATCATAACCACTGTGCTGTATTTCAAAGGCACTTCCAACGAGCAAGCTACCCCTTTAATTGGCACGCATCACTCGCTGATGCAGGGGACTCATCCTGCGCAGTTAGCAGGTTATCAACTTGGCTTTGCGGTCTTGGCTATCCCTGCTTTATTGGCTCTATGTGTGCTTTTGGTTGCCAGGTTCCTTTATCCACATCCGCAGCACCTCGAAGTTAAACGCATCGAATTAGAAAGCAAAGGATTTTCCAAAGCCTACTGGACTTATCTGGCAGCAGTGGCGCTGATTGCAGCAGGATACGCTGATTTTCCTCTGATTGCGTATCACTTCAAGAAAGTCGCTCTGGCCCCGGATAATTGGATACCCCTTTTCTATTCGCTGGCGATGGGAGTAGAGGCAGTTACCGCTCTCATCTGTGGACGGCTCTTCGACCGCAACGGCTTTTCGGTATTGCTGATAGCGGCTCTCTTCTCGGCCTTGTTTGCGCCTTTAATCTTCCTTGGCAATCTGCCGCTGGCATTCGCTGGCATTATCCTATGGGGCTTAGGTACCGGAGCACAGGAATCGGTCATGAAGGCAGCCGTGGCGGATATGGTGCCTGCGAACCGTCGTGGCTCGGCTTATGGCGTGTTCAACACAGGTTATGGCGTGTGCTGGTTCCTCGGCAGCGCATTAATTGGATTCCTTTACGACCACTCTATCCTCGCGCTGGTAATATTCTCCGTTGTTATTCAACTCGCTTCAATTCCACTTTTCATGAAGGTGCAGAGAAACCCATTAGGTAGAACCTCAAATTAACTTGCTCGTTTTTGATTGAAAGCTCTTTTGTAAGATGCCCGCTTTATCTGGCATTAAGGGTAGTGAAAGATTTAGCACGCCCCATTGCATTTCTAATCGTCCGTCCTGGGCCTTTGCCGTCACACCAGTCAGGGGTTCTTCAGTCGTAGAAAACTGCACCGCACAACCAAGGCCCATTGGGTTCATATCTGGTAAATGGATACTTCGCTGCGGGCCATTGTATAGCACCACATCCAGGCAAGCTTTGTCCTTTTCGTGCGCGATTTCCCAATGGCCATTCGTATTGCCTAAACTGGCATAAGGTACCATCAATTGTAAATGTACCGCCCCCCAACGCAGGCTAGCCACTTCATCTAAGACAGCCGGGGCGCGGAAGTCAGGCGGGAAGTCACCGAGACCAGCAGCGCCGCCGATTTCAAAACGTAAGCGCAGGTCTTTGGCCTGGAAGGTAGCATTCTTAATGCGGTCGAGTGAGACGTGCGTATCGCCGCCATCTACCGCGAAGTTGATGCCCGCTAAGGCTTTGCCATCTTGCTGCACGCTAAAGAACTGGGCGGCGGAGAAATCGTAGCCATCATGGAGAAAGCGTAGGTGCAAGTAGCTGGGATGCTCTGGTGTGCCCCAGTAGGCTAATAAAGCCCGTCGCTGGTTCCACAGGTCGCCCCGATTAATGCTGCCCAGGGCAAAGGCAGGCGCTAAATAGGTGGTGCCAACGACGGGCGGCTCATCTCTGACGAAGGTTTTGACTAAGGCACGGGGTTGATCTAAAGTCGTGAAGTAAGGCTCCAAATCACGAGGGCAAGGCAGTATTAGGCGATGTTCATTGAGGTCGGGAGTCGTATCATTAACTCCAAAACGCACGTGCCCTTCGGTGGCTCGTTCGATCAGGGCCAGTGTCCCTTTGCCGAGAAGCGTGGTATAACAGCGGCTATGCGGCCCGGCCCACTGGTGGGTTGGCGCATGAAAGTGCTGCGCGATTTCTTCCCAGGCTAAACGATAAGTATCATTCACGAGGGCAAGAGATGATTCATCTTTAACATCATGGCACATCCGACCCAACTCGTTCAATGCCACTATTGTATAAGTGGGGCTGTTATATTCGGTAAACGCGCCGTGGTGGAAAGTATAAGCGTGGAAACGCTTGAGCCGGTCAAAGGCATAATCGTGCAGGTCGCTCAACTTATAGAGATTCGCCGCTACTAAGGTCACGTAAGTGCCCATGATGGCGATGTTGGTATAACCGGGAGAGACATTGCGTCTTTGAATGGAGCGGGCCGCATGGACAATAGCATCATCAACTTGCGTCATCAGTTCAGCCGGTAAACGGTCACGATGATCGAGGGCCACTTGCAAAAGCTGTGTGCCGCAAAAGTCGGCCCAGTTCCAGTCGGGCGGCGACATCTTTGAAAGCGGCTCTTCCATAAACCACGACCAGATGCCATAGGTCTTGCTGGCGGGGTCTTTATCCTGCAAGGCCACTACGTGCCGCAATATCGCCTCGGCGCGTTGCAGCAAATCCGCTTCACCCGTATCCAGCAAAGCCACCGCATATTGCAGCGAATCGCGTGTCGGATGCACCCATCCGCCGTGCAACGTCGTGTGATAACCAGGCGACGAAAACGGCTGGCGGATCATCTGTTCGGCTGGATCATACTTCTGGTGCAGCGGCTCCAAAGCGCGATGCAGTCGCTCTTGCTGAATGAGAGTTAAAGAGATCATGGTAAGGTGCTTTATAACCGATGCCAGACAACGAGTCGAGGGGTGGCAACCTATCTCTACTTTGCCTTAGAGAATGAATTCACCACAGAGACACAGAGGCACAGAGATTTTGAGAATAGCGAATGGAAGATAAAGAATTGCAGCAAAAGTTGCTATTTCGATCCTCTATTCTCCATCCTCAATCCTCAAAATCTCTGTGCCTCTGTGTCTCTGTGGTGAATTCATAAACGGGCAGCAGCACAGGAAGCCGGGGTGCCATCGGCTTCGATAAAGATGCTGTCATATTGTTCTTTAGGCACGATTTGGCTGGTGGCCGCGCGGTAATGGAACTGCAAGGCACGCCGCCGTGCCGAAGAGGAATTGGGCGGAGTCTGATGCGGCAACAGGCCGTGAAAGAACATTGCACCACCGGGCGGCAGTTCAACGGGTACAGCTAAGGCCGGGTTTAGACGATCTTCGACAATCTCACAATCGCGCCCATGAAAGTGCTTGCGCGGCCCGACCTTATGACCGCCGGGTAAAACATGCATACAGCCGTTTTCTACGGTTGCTTCATCTAAAGCGATCCACACACCACAGACTGCATCCAGAGGTACCACGGAAAAATAAGCGTCATCTTGATGCCAGGGCTTTTCGCTACCGATAAAAGGCGGCTTAATAAGGGCCATGTCCTGAAACATCAGCGGCCCCGCCCCCAGCAGGGATTCTATAACACCACAGATACGCGGGTGGTGGGCACTTAGATAAGATAGATGCGGATGCTGATCGCAATACCACATCAGCTTGCGCACCTTTAATTCCACATCCCCGTCACTTGCATCTTGAGGGCTGTAACCCGGTTCAAACTGCACGCCAAATTCAGTGCCAGGCATTATCCAGAATGAACCACGCTTATCTACCTCCGTGCTATTTGCCACCCGTTGCACTAACTCAGACAAAGCCGTTTTAGCTTGTTCGATTTCATCAGTCGTGAGCACATCGGGAAAAGATAGATAGCCATCCCGCCAGTATTGTTGAATCTGCTCCTGAGAAAGTTGCCGCATGAATCATAGTTTATTTAATTAGCGGCAGCAGAACAGGGGAAGCGAGGTAGGGGCACGGCAAGCCATGCCCCTACCTCGCTTCCCCTGTTCTGCTGTGCTTAAAATTCTTAAGCAGGGACTTTTTCTTTAGCATTGCGGCCTTGCGCAATCTCATGGCCGCGTGCGGTGCCAGTGCCCTCAACCTGTGCCTCAACGTGCTGCTGTTGCTCAGGCACTTCGGTGTTCTGCACATGCGATTCTTGATCAGCAGGCTCACTGCGCTCCCGCGTAATCAGTCGCACCTGGCGGTCAAAGAAGAGATAATCAAAGGCCCAATCAATGGCCGTTAAAACGCGATTGCGAAAGCCGATGAGATAGAAGAGGTGCAAGCCCAGCCAAGCTAACCAGGCGAAGAACCCCATGAGTTTGAGCGGACCGACATTGGCGACGGCTGACGAACGGCCAATAACCGCCATCGTGCCTTTGTCCCAGTAGCGGAAGGGTTTGATTTGCCCGCCTTGTTCCCGCTGCACAATGGCCTTGGCCACATACTCACCCTCTTGCATCGCCACCGGAGCCAGCATGGGTAATGGGGTACCGTCTTGCTCTAAGTGGGCCATATCGCCAATCACAAAAACTTCAGGATGCTCCTTGAGACTTAAATCAGGCTGCACTACAATTCGTCCGCCGCGTCCTTTAGGCACTGGCAGTACCCCACTGAGTGGTGCTGCCTGCACACCTGCTGACCAGAAAAGTGTGTAAGCCGGAATCTCTCCACCATCTTTCAGGAACACTCGGTCGAAAGTTGCGCCGCTAACAGGTGTTTTCAGTCGCACTGTCACACCCATGCGCTGCAAGCGTCGCTTGGCATACTCCTGCAATTTCTTGGGAAATGGCCCTAACACATGCTCCGATGCTTCGAGCAGAATAATCTTGCTATTTTGCACCGGCAGTTCCGGGTAGTCCTTAGTCAGTACATGGTGTGTTAGCTCCGATAATGAACCGGCGAATTCTGTACCGGTTGGCCCGCCACCCACAATAACAAAGGTCATTAAGGCTTCGCGCACTTTGGGGTCAGGTTCTTTGACGGCCCGCTCAAAGACACTCAACACATGGTTGCGCAACGTTACGGCATCGTCCAGTTGCTTCAAGTCAAAGGCGTGCTTTTTAACTTCTTCGTTGCCAAAGAAGTTCGTCACACTACCAGTAGCAATCACTAAATAGTCATAAGGAATCGAGGCAGTAGCCGTTATGACCTGCTTTTTGTCGAGGTCTATGCCCTGCACTTCCGCCATCTCAAAATGCACACCTTTATAATGGCGGATGATCGAACGAATCGAGTGCGCTATGGATTCCTGCCCCAGCATAGCCGTAGCAACCTGATACAACAACGGCTGAAAGAGGTGGAAATTCTGCCGGTCTAAGACTAATACATCCAAGCCCTTACCACCCAACCCGTTAGCGGCACGAATACCACCGAAGCCCATCCCGACGATGACAACTCGCTTCATGGCAGTCTCCTCTACAAATAGTTTGTGAAATTTTTCACTTACTCCCCATCTGTGCATGATTTATACCATAAACAGGAGTAACTTGCCCGCCAGAGCCACTTTATCAGGGTATTAGTTTTGCTGTAAGAGAATTAAACCTGTTTAAAGGGAATCTTCAATGGCGGCTGCCATTGTGAAAGTTAGCTGAAATGATGGCAGAGACAAGTCGGTTTGAAGAAGCGAATAAGGTTGAAGCTCAATTAGAGCGGGAGGCCAAGCCTGGTGATATTTTGCTGTTCTATAATGCCACCGGGATAAACCATATTATTCCCCTCGTGACGCGCTCACCTTTCTTTCATGTGGCCGTTTTTGCGGGCGGAACAGAAGTTATCGAATCTCGACCGATGGGTGTTGTCCGCCGCGATTTGCGCGACGTGGATGATATTCATTATTTTGTGGTTATTCCTGCACCCTCCGGGGCCGGGCGCGCTGCTCTCGCCTGGGCCGAGACGCGGATTGGGGATGGCTATGACAACACAGGAGTCGCTGTTATGCTCCTGGATCGTATCTTTACCACCTTTCGCCTCAATTACGCCGCCAAAGACAAATGGACTTGCGGTCAGTTTGTAGCCACTGCATTTGATAAAGCGGGCGTTTGCCTCTTTCCTGACCTCGATTTGGTGGAGGTAGAACCTGCCGATTTCCAGCGTTTCCTGCCCCCGGAAAAGATACCGAGAATTTCTTTAGCAGAAAGGGCGAAAAGGGCACTCTTTGCTGCCGGAGTAATCCTGGCGATACCCCTCTTAGTGTTTACCGTGAAGTATTTGTGGCGGGGCCGTGCGCGACAGCAAAAGACTTATAAATTGCTAAGAAAATGACAGTTTGATAGCGGGTGCCGGGCGACTCAAGTCGCGGCAACCACAGCGCAAAGTCCGCCTACGCGGACTCTCGGTAGAACCTGAGATCCACCCTTTGAGAGCCTGCGTAGGCAGGCTTCGTGCCGTTGTTGCCGCGACTTAAGTTGCCCGCCACAATCTATTAAATTCGCAGCACCACTGCCTCAGTTGCTCTCAATGGCATGGCCCGCGCCGCTATAAAGGTCTAAGGGGCCATCCAATTCAATCTTAATGACTGTGGCATTGGGGTTAAGTTCAGCTTCGGGCACTTCTATCCACAAGACACCAGGAATATTCATCCACGCGGCTCCGCCCATTTTTCGGTAACTTAGTTCATGGCCTGAACCGACAACGGAAACCCGCTTGATTTGGTTACGGATGCCCTTGATGGCAATCTCATCCCACGGGCGGTCGAAAATCATGGCATAAAGGGTTTGATGGTCTTTGCTGAGGGTGCTGGTGCCATAGAGATGACCGGCTGGCAAACCGGCTTCAGTGGCATAGACGGCTTCTTCATGCTGGCGAATCCAATCGCCCAGGGCTTCCAATCGTTCGACTTGTTCTGGCGGGAAGATGCCATCTTCTTTGGGTGTAATATCCAGCAAAAGGTTGCCACCCATACCGATGCACTCGGCAAACATTCGCACAATCTGACGCACAGATTTATAATTTTGATCTTGTGGCTGGTAGCCCCATGAATCGTTAATGGTAACGCAGAATTCCCACGGGCCTTCGGGTCGGCTGATAGGGATACCCTGCTCCGGCGTTTGATAATCGCCATGCCCGCGCATCCGCGAATTGAGAATAGTCTCCGGCTGCCAACTAAGCAACTGTTCGCGCAGTTCCGCCATGCGCCAGTATTCATCGCCTGGTGTCCAATCGCCATCGAACCATAGCAAATCTACTTTGCCAAAACGGGTGCATAACTCTTCTAATTGGCCACGATGAAATTTTAAAAAGCGTTGCCAGGTCGGGTTATTCGGGCCATCGCTCCATTGCTGATACGCTTTTTCCATCGTATCGCCGTGGCGCTCTTCCGGTGGAATCGGCGCGTAGTCCGGGTGTGACCAATCGAGGTGCGAAAAATAGATACCAACCTTTAAACCTTTCTCCCGCAGAGCTTCGCAATAAGGGGTTAGGAGGTCACGGGCCGCCGGGGTTTGCTTGACCACGCTTAAATCGCTCAATTGAGTATCCCAGAGCGCAACGCCATCGTGGTGCTTGCTCGTTAGCACCGCATACTTGGCCCCGGCACGTTGAAATAAATTCGCCCAGGCTTGCGGGTCATAGTGGTTGGCCGTAAAACCTGAGCACTGCGCCATGTAATCTTCATAAGAGATTTGCCGGTTAAAGAAGGCCCACGATTCAGGAATGCCCTTAACTGAGTAAATGCCCCAGTGCAGAAAAATGCCCAGTTTAGCGTCGGGAAACCACGATTGCATCATAGAAAGAACCTCTTCTATTGCGATAAATGATAATGGAACACGACCCAGTTTCGCTGATTCTATATCCAGTGACCAGAGACTTATTGTTTTAGGCACTCTTAATAATGCTATTTGAAAGTTGCGTCTAACCCAGTTCAGCGCAAGTTAATTTATTTCTTATATAGCGATTCATAGCGCATGTAATTAGCGTCGCCCCGCGTTGCGTCCCATCCAAAATTAACCGATAGGATCAAAGCGAATATCGTCGTAATCCACTACGCCACTAGAACCCTGCATTTCTGGTGACAGAGTGAGATAGACCGAGCCAGGCGTAATATCCTGCATTTGTTCCAGATTAACCCAATCAGTGTCGTGCTTGATGCTGGGCACGGCAGTCCAGGGTTCAATATGACGGCCCAGAGCGTCTTCAAAGACTAATGCCAGGCGTGCATCTTCCCACGGGTTTACTCCAATCTTGAGGTGACTGGCGCGCATCCGCACCCGAATCCTGAGTTTTTTCCAATGAGGGTCGAGTTTAAAGCGACAAGGAGCACTCACAAAATGCGAGAATTGACCAGTGGCATTGGGTAAATTGTTGATGCGGAGAAAATGGTTGCCGTTCTCTTCCATCACCTGATAAAGTTTCGGGTCGGAAGGTTTCCACCCCAGCAAGTTGCCTTGGGCATCGGGAGTTTCAAAGTTACCTTCCGGGAAACTTTTGCGCCAGCGGTGCGCGGGTAATGGTGAATTTGGCTCGACGCGAATATCATCATAATCTATAATGCCGGAAGCAAAGCTCTCTGCGGAAAGCCGCAGATAAGTCGCCCCCGGCACCACTTCTATTTCAATCATCTGGCTTACCCAATCGGAATCTTTTTTTAGTTCTATGACGGGTTGATAGGGGCCGACTCGGTTGCCCCCGGCGTCCTGAAATTCAGGCACCAAGCGGGCGGTCTCCCAGGAATTAGAGCCAAGGTGAAGCTGAGTTGCCCGCATCCGGGCATAGATACGAATCTTCTGCCAGCTAGGGTTGAGCTTAAACCGCACTGGTACAGAAAGGAAAATCGTGATTTTACCATCTAGCCCTGCCGGGCTAATGATGCGTAAGAAGTGGTTGCCGCCTTCTTCCATGACTTTCATGTGCTCATGATCGGAAAAGGCCCAGCCCGCCGGAGTACCTTGCTCATCCACCTCTTCAAAACTGCCATAGGGGAAGATATTACTCATCGGCGGGGTAGCTGGCTCGTCAAGAGCATCATCATCGGCATCAGCCGGGTTCGCTTCAGAAGCATCACCGCCCCCCTGGTTATCTGGCGCGGCTTTATCTTTGAAACGATAAAGGCCCGCCTCAATTCTATCCCAGACGGCGACTTCCCGCGCCGGTAAAGCTTTATCACTGCCCAAATCTTTGCCCACCACAGCGGCGAATATCCCATCGCCTAATGCTGTCAGGTCGGCCAGGGTGACGCTTTGTTTGAGACCGCCTCGCACATGCAGTAGGGTATGCTCATCCAGCAAGACAACTTTAGGTTTGGTGGCTGCTAATTGATTGGCTTTGCCAGAGGGTAAGGTAAACGAGGTGACATCCAGCGTCAGGGTCTTCTGGACTGGATCAACGGCACGAATTTGCCCCTCTAATTGAATCTCCCCCAACCTCATTGTTAATTCTTGAGGAGCAACGGGAGTATCTGGCTCGACACTGACTTGGGCGAACGTAGGACAGCAAGTTGCCATTAGGACTTGCCAGACTATAAACAAGAGCAAGCCTCGGAGTAGGTGCGCTTGATTCCAGAGAAGAGCCGTTAGCTTTCGCTGCGGCAACTCTTTCACTGCGCTTTTGTGGCTTGCCCACCGTTTAAGCAGCTCTAAGTTAACCCACCACTTCAAGACGTATGTCGTCATAATCAGCCACGCCACTGCAACCTAACATTTCAGGTGACAGGGTCAGATATACCGAACCAGGTGTGACAGTTAAAGTTACTGATTTCTCGACCCAATCACAGTCTTGCTTTAAGTCTAATACTGGGGTATCCGGGCCAGCCTGGTGTCCTTTCGCATCTTCAAAAAGTGGCGTCAGCCGTGCATCTTCGTAGCCACGACTGCCCATCTTTAAATCATGAACTCTCATGCGCGCTTTGATTCTGACCTTCTTCCAGATAGGGTCGAGACGAAAACGACAGGGTGCCGCTAAGAAAGGCACCCATTTCCCATCGGGGCCAGGTGAGTTATCCAGGCGCAGGAAATGATTTCCGGCCTCTTCGATTAATTTGATATGTTGGGAATCATTCATGCGCCAGCCAATCGGATTGCCAAGAGCATCAAGATGTTCAAAATCCCCTTCAGGGAAATCCTTTAAAATCACCCTTGATACCGGAGCCGGATTCGGCTCAACCTGGATATTGTCATAGTCTATGGTTCCCGCTGCGAAGGTCTCTGGCGAGAGTGAGAGGTAAGCCGCTGACTGTGGGACTTGCAAGTCTTCCCATTGATCCACCCAATCAGAATCTTTTTTCAATTCAATAACTGGCTGATAGGGGCCAGCCCGATTGCCCCCAGCGTCTTCAAACAAGAGGGCCAGACGCGCTGTTTCCCAGGGTTTAGACCCCAACTTCAAATTGGCCGCGCGCATCCGCGCATACAGGCGAATGGTTTTCCAGGTCGGACTCATCTTAAAACGAATCGGCGCAGCAATAAAGCCATTGGCTTTACCATCAGCACCCGGCGGGCTGATAATGCGGAGAAAATGATTGCCGTCTTCTTCCATTAATTTGATATGCTGATGATCGCTAAAAACCCAACCGGTGGGTATTCCTTTTTCATCTACATCTTCAAAATCGCCATAGGGGAATACATTATGCACTGGCATGGAGATGGCGTTTACATTAACCGGGTCGTTAGACGCTATTTGAGTCGGGGGCGGGGAAGCCGTATCGGTCGGTGAACCAACAAGCGGCGGATTGATGGGCACCGCATCATTGCCCTGTGCTCCATTTGTTACTGTCGCGCCTTTAAAAGAAAACTTGCCGTTCTCAACTCTATCCCACACCGCAACTTCACGGGCCGGAAGAGCTTTACCGCTGCCTAAATCTTTGCCAATCACGAGGGCTGAGATATCATCCTGGGCATCATTCAAATCCGCTAACGATAACAGTCGCTTGTTATCACCACGCACATACAGCACGGTCTTCGCGTCAAGCACCACAGACTTAGCCTTCGCCGTTGGTAACTGGCTCGTTTTTCCATTAGGCAAAATGAACGCTGTGACATTCAGCACCAGAGTTTTCTGGCCCACATCAACAGTGTGAACCTTACCTTCTAACGCGATTTCCCCTTCATGCATAACAACTTCAGAGACAGCACTCACATTGCCATTGGTTTGTGCGCATAGCGAGTAGCTGTTACTAATCCACAACACCGAGATTATGAAACCAAGAAGTAAAGTCTTACGGAGGAATTGAAGCGCCACTAAAAGCTCCCACGTTTGCAATGCGTTTGTGCTGTCTGGCTTGAAACTATATCTTATCCGTTTGTCACTGCATATTTCAATAACGGGCTGCCAGTAGATAAATTAATCAAACTTCCTCAATCGGGGTGCCTGCTGGAGTTCGGGGGCTGGGGTCGAAGGCATTTATAATAACCGCTTCGGCTTCAATCTCCACTAACATATCAGGATCAATGAGGCGACTGACTTCGAGCATCGCCGTAACGGGCCGAATTTCACTAAAGAACTCGCCATGCGCTCGGCCAATCTTTTCCCAATCAGCCATATTCGTCACAAAGATGCGCGTACGCACCACATCCTCTAAGCTCGCGCCTGCCTGTTGCAGCGCCGCCTGCACGTTTCGCAAAGCCTGTATTGTTTGCGCATAAGCATCACCTTTGCCAACCACCTGACCCTGTGCATCAGTAGCTGTAGTGCCAGAAACATAAACCATCTGCTCTACACGCACCACCCGCGAATAGCCAATAATCGGCTCCCACTTCGTGCCACTGGAAATATTTGTGCGTTGCATAAATCCTCACTTCTTCTCTGATCACCTTTTATTCAACACAAAGGCCACAAAGATTTCACAAAGAACACAAAAGAGCTTGAAATTATAGGGATACTCTGGCTATCCTATATCCTCCATCTTCTATGCTCAAATCCCTCTGTGCTCTTTGTGAAATTTTTGTGGCCTTTGTGTTGAAAAGCAAAGAGCTATCCTAAAATCTCCCGCAATGCTGCCACGAGAAGCGTCACGTTGCGCCGACTGGAGGCATGGCCCATTAAGCCAATACGCCACACCTTGCCCTTGAACGCGCCCAGGCCACCACCGATTTCAATACCATATTCATCGAGCAAGCGACGGCGGGTGGTGAGGTCGTCCACGCCTTCCGGGATGGTGACAGCATTGAGCATTGGCAAATGATGCCCTTCCTGACTGGCATAGCCAATGCCTAAGGTTTTGAGTTCATCGCGCAATAATTCGTGCATAGCACGGTGGCGTTGATAGCGGGCCTCTAAGCCTTCTTCCAACACAATGGAAAGGGCTTCTTGCAATCCATACAGCATATTAATCGGTGCCGTGTGATGATAAGCTCGCTCTTCACCCCAGTATTGCCGCAGCATAGTGAGATCGAGATACCAACTTTGCACTTTCTGCTGGCGCTGAGTTAGGCGTTCTACAGCGCGCGGCGAGAAGGTAACCGGAGAGAGTCCCGGCGGACAGGACAGACACTTTTGCGTGCCGCTATAAGCCGCATCTACGCCCCACGCATCAATCTCAACGGGCACGCCGCCCAAACTCGTGACACAGTCCAATAAGAACAGTGCGCCCTGCTCGTGAATGGCCGCGCCCAGACGATCCACATCTTGCAGCACCCCGGTGGATGTCTCCGCATGAACCACAGCAACCAGGCGCGGTTTGATGCGCTCCACCGCCTCAATGATGTCTGCTTGCTTAAAGCTCTGGCCCCAGGGCGCTTCAATCGTCTCAACTTGTGCCCCATAACGACCAGCCACATCCGCCATGCGGCCACCAAACACGCCATTGACTGCCACCAAAACTTTATCACCCGGTTCTACCAGATTGGCAAAAAGCGTTTCCATACCCGCCGAACCGGTGCCGCTCATCGCTAAGGTCATTTCGTTCTGGGTGCTAAACACCGCTTTTAACTTTGTGCGAATGTCATCCATTAACTGGAGGAAGACCGGATCAAGATGTCCAATCGTGGGACGGCCTAATGCCTCTAGGACACGAGGCGGCACATCACTGGGGCCAGGGCCAAGTAGTATGCGTTGTGGAATGTTAATCATGGATTACAGGTATCCTCTTATGCGGTTTTAGATTTGTTTTACATGCCTTAATTACGCCACGGGACGATGCGTCGGTTGAGTTCATCTTCATTGACCGATAAACCTAACCCCGGAGCATCTGTGACTATAAACTTTCCCTGCGAGGGTTGAATGGGCACCTTAAAGACCACATTCTGTCGCCCGGAATTGTCGTTATATTCGCAGGGGTGATGAGAATGAGTAAGCCCCGCCACAAAATGTAAGTTGGCCGTATGTCCGATGGAAGGCTGGGTTTGATGCGGCACGAAATCCACGCCATAAGCGCGGGCTAAAGCTGCCATATCACCCAGCCCGGTAAAGCCGCCCGTTTTCACAATATCCGGCTGCACAATATCCACTCCGGCCTCAATAAGTCGCTGCACACCTTGCAAAGTATACTCTTGCTCACCCGCCGCTATTGCTATATCCAATGTTGCAGCCACTTTCTCGAAACTTCCCATGTGATAGTGCTGGACAGGTTCTTCAAACCATACATAACCCAGTTCTTCCAGGGTGCGCCCCACACAAATGGCACCCTGCACGGAGTAGCCATTGTTGGCGTCAAAAGCTAAGGGGAAGGCATCCCCGACCAGCTTGCGCACCGCACGAGCTTTAGCCATATCGCCTGCAATATCTACGTCACGCTGGGTTTTATCACCATCGAAGCGAATCTTGATTTGAGCAGGTTGCAGTTCTAACCACGACTCTACCACACGACAAACTTCATCCACGTTGCGCTGTCCATTGTTGCCAATGGAGGCATAAAACGGTAGCTCCGTGCGCCATGCGCCACCTAATAGCTTATAGATAGGCTGCCCTAACAGTTTGCCCTTTAAATCCCAGAGGGCAATATCCACCGCCGCCAGAGCACCCGCGAAGGCGCCTTCTGGCCCCAGCTTAATATGATGATGCATCAACTGGTCTTGCAACACGCGATGCGCTAAAGGATCAGCCTGTAGCAAAAGCGGCCTAAAAGCACCCGCAATAATTTCCAGTGAAGCACTTCCATTGGCCATCGGACTGGCTTCACCTAGACCATACTCATCATTATCAGTCGTAATCCGCACCCAGGCGCTTTTACTGCCGCCCCAGTCCACATGAAAGGCTTCAACTTTTTCAATATGCATAAGAGTATTTTAACCACGAATGAACACTAATAAGCACGAATAAATGAGGATAGAGGATGGAGGATGGAGAATTGAGGATAGCAGTTAGGGAAACTATTTCTATCTTCAATCCTCTATCTTCGATTTTCAAACATCATCTGTGTTCATTCGTGTCCATTCGTGGTTCCAAGACTACTAAACATCTTCCGCAAGAGATTGAGGCCAGTGGCGCTTTTGTTGTTCTTCCCACAAGTCACGGGCTTGTTTCAAGAGTTCATGTCGCCGCGATTCGCCATAGGCCAAGAACTCTATGACATCTGGTGGCAAAGAATGCTTCTTGGGCAATTTGAATTCATACTGCTTAGCCGCGTTTGACGCGGGAAGCTGCGGTTGCTTGTTGCCTTTAATCGGTTTGAAGTGAATTGGCTCATCCAGCTTAAACGCAGCCTGGGCTGTGCCACATAAGACCTGGCGATCCTGCATCTCCCCTAAAAGGTCTTGGAGTTGTGTTAGCCGCTTTATATGTGGCCCGACCGGAACGGACAGGCAAGGGGCTAACATTTCAAGGGAATAGCGCAGACGCCGCAACGCTTTACGGAATTCATGATGCCCAATAGCATCATGGCTATCATGCAAGAGGGGGGCGCAATGCAAAACCTCATTGATGCGAAGCGGCACTATGAGTTGAGCGGCCCCCTTAAGCAAGAGGGGTGGGGCACTCGCCGCTGGTAGGCCCAGAGCAAAACGCGCGAAGTTTTCACGCAGACCGCCCGGTTCCATACTTTCCTGTATTTGCTCTACCATGTGCGGAAAAGCAGCCTCGCGCTCGGATTTCAAAAAGTCTTTTAAATCTTCTAATCCTCCATCTGCTACTGTGGGCAATACGCGTTTTGCTTTATTGGTTGGTGTAACTTCATGTTCCTCAAGATAATCTTTTAAATGCCCCTTGAGCACATCAAAGTCGCGCACCGCTCCCAGGGCATCGCCCAACTTGCCCAACTTACGGCGTTGACGCGCAAGTTCACGGCGCAGATGAGGCGGCAGGAGGGGAGCCTCCGAGGTGCCTTCAAAACTTTGGAGAGCCGTGCGTAGCCGCCGCATAGCGACTCGCATATCATGCAGGGCATCGGCATCGCCTTCCAACGTCCCTTGAGCCTGTGCCCAGGCAGTATTCCACAGGTAACTAAAAAGTTGACTGGCAGCCACCAGCATCAATTCATCGGCTTTTAGTCCGGCTTCTTTAGCAATATCCGCCATAGCAATACCCTTAGAAATCGCTTACCGCATTATGATCGCGCACGGCTTCGCATGAGCAGGGCCAGCCCGCGTTGCGCCTTGGTGTGACCTTCAGGTTTCAGTGGCAGTTGAGCGAGCAAATGCTGGCCAATGAATTCTAAATCCGAGCGTGCGCCGCTCCCTTTAAGCTCGACTTCAACTTCATTGATCGGCTCGGTTAGACCGTTTGCCATAATGATGCCACGATCTAAAGCCAACTCCCCCAAGACTTGTCCATCGCGTTCCACGGCCCAGGCGGTGCGCTGCACTTTAATGTTGAACAAAGGGGATAGCTTGTCATCGCTAATTAAGTCGCGCACTCTAGCACGAATAGCTTCCGGCCATTGGTCAATAGCATAACTGCCATCTGCGGGAATTTGGGGCAGTTCCTCTTCCAACTCTTCCCGCTCATGCACTCCATCGGCGGCTTGACCAGCACCTTTGAGAGTTAAGATAGCCCTGTCTTCAATTCTGCGGATGCGTAACCCATGACCGCTCCGCCGGATCGCAATTTCAGGCGTGTCGAGTATCGTATCATACTGCACTCTCGTTTCGGGCGAACGCAAAGAGTAAGGTTCCAGATTCAGTGCTGTAATTTGTTTCGATTCTAAGGGGCCAGTAATGGCATACTTAACTTCAATTTCCATAATGCTCTCGTACAGACTTAAACATCCTATGATTTAATAGCCTATGGACTAGCAACCTCTACCGTTACCTTTTGGTTTCGCCAATCTATTGCAAGTATGGCTTTTTCGAGACTCCATTTCACCTTGCCACACTAAGTTCAATTTTTCTGTAAAATGAATGGTCGAGTTAGCTGAAGGAGATTGTTATTTAATGCGACACTCATTGATCCCTAAAACCACCTTATTTCTTATCGTTACTGTCTGGTTCCTCGTGCGGGGAGCAAGCGCACAAACCACCGATTTTGGCCTCGATTTTACTATGCGCCCCGGCGAAACGCGTCTGGAAGGCACCATTCTTAAAATTGATAAAGCGCACCATCAATTTGTCTTAGAAGTTGATGTCCAAGTCTCACAGGACGATACCGTAGGAGACCTGACAGGCCCTGGCCGCCATATCATTATCGTGGATAAGGCGACCACCTTGGGGAACCGCCGCACCGGGGACGTTAACCTGACAAGCGACAACCTACTCCCCGGCTCAGAAGCCATTGTCATCGGCCAGGCAGCGGGCGCAGGGAAAACAGTCCATGCCCGGCTTGTGGCCGTGTCATCCAGTACATCGCCACCCGCTGCGGCGTCCCTATCCGGGCCATTAGTGCATCCAGGCCGTCTCATGCAGCAACAGCAATCACTGCATCCAACACGACAGGCTCGGCAGGGCACAACTACACCGCAGCCCCATAACGGGCAACGCACGCCAGGGACGCACCCAAAACGAGTCCCACGCTTAGCGCAATTACCCCCTACTGCCTCACATCATAAGGTAATTCCATCTAAAGCTCAACCGACGGCGCAGCAACCAACCACACCGCATAAATCCATCGTGGTGCTGCCCCAGACAACGGCAATAAAAACGCCTCCTGCGGCTCCAAGTAATCCTCCCGTCACGCCAGCCCCCGCGCCAGCCAAGCATGTAGCTGCTCCGCCACGCCTGGCGCTGATGGCTTCACCAAAATCCACACCCCCCGCATCCGCGAAAGTGCCTGTAACGGCTGCTCTACCTGCGCCAGAGAGGGCACCGCGAGTCTCTCAACCGGGGACAGCACATGCTGCTAAAAGTAGCATAATGCAAGGGTTAACCACTTATGCTACCAACCCGAAGAAATCGGTGCGCGCTGACTCCACCAGCGTTCCCGTGCGGCCTGCAACTACTAACAATAGTCCTCTGGCTGCGGCTCCTCCCCACACTCAGGCCCGGCCTTTGCCAACACCCCCGCCTCACGCAACCTTAAATACGGAGCATAGTTTAGAGCAGCAAACGGCACCCACTCCTAAAGCCGCACCTCTCCTGGCCCTTAACCTGCCACCCCAGACGGACTCATCAGCGACATCAACTGGCACCAACCTGGGCCATGCCACTAACCCCATCACAGCCCAACCGCTCCCGGCACCTATTCCGCCAGTGGACAGCGTGGCTGCCTTAAGCGAAGTGGCACACCGTCGCTTTCAGGCACGGCAGATCACGCAAAACGAAATCCATTATGCCTACTTTAGTGGCGGTAGCGACCAGGAAAAACTGGTTGCTCTTACTTTCGATGATGGGCCAAATCCGGTAGGCACCAAAGCTATTCTCGATATATTAAAGCAGGAGCATGTTCCGGCTACATTCTTTGTGATTGGCAGAAATGCTGAAAAGTACCCGGAACTCATCTGGCGGGCGCTGGCGGAAGGGCATGACATTGGGAACCACACGTACCATCACCGCCAGGGAGCGGCTCTCACCTTGCAAGACTGGCGCGATGAAATCGAGCGCACCAACGAAGTGCTCATCCGCCTCGTCGGTGCCCCCACGCGTTGGTTTCGCGCCCCCGGCTGCCACTATACTTCCGATGCCCTGCAAGCGATTCAAGAATTGGGCATGGTGCGCGTAGACACCACCAATAATTCCAGCGATTGGGATAAGCGTGATGCCACCGCCATTAGTCAGAGCGTGCTAGAACGACTCGCGCCTGGCAATGTGATTCTGCTCCACGACCCCATGCCGCAAACCGCACGGGCGTTGCCACACTTGATTCATGAAGTCCGCAATCGCGGCTATCGCTTTGTCCTCTTAGGCGAGTTAGCCCAACACGCCCAGGCGACCCCTGGTTTCCAACCCGTCTTTCGCCCCGAAGGTCAGGGAATTGTTATTACGAAGTAGTACGGCCTGTTTACGCGTTTTATGCGTTCAGTCCGCTGCTTGAGTGTCAGGTCTACTTTTACCAACCGGTTTCGGCTTTCATATCTTCCAGTGCTGGAAAGTCGCGACGATACTTCTGTAATGCGTTCAAATCAAGGTCAGTACTGATGATATTTTCGCCATTGCCAGCATCCGCGATAATTTCGCCACGCGGATCAATGATGAGACTGCGCCCAGAGTACGCTAATTTTGGGTCATGCCCGCAACGATTAACGCCCGCCACATAAGCCTGGTTTTCAATGGCCCGCGCTTGTAGCAAAGTTATCCAGTGCGCCTCACGCGCTTGCGGCCAGTTAGCGATAACCGTAAAAAGTTGCGCCCCGCGCCGCACGGCAGCCCGGAAGATTTCAGGAAAGCGCAAATCATAGCAGATAAAGGGGGCAACAGTGAAGTCTTGCCAGTTAAAGATAGCTATATCTTCTCCCGACATATAGTGCTTGGTTTCTCCACCAAAGCTAAACGGGTGCAGCTTGCAGTACCGCGCTATTTCTTTGCCATCAGGGTTAAAAACCGCCGCCTCATTACGCCCTTTCCCATCGGTTCCAATGGTGACCAACCCGCCCACGATAAAAACATTATATTTAGCCGCTACTGCCGCCAGAAACATCGCTGTCTGGTGCTCTGCGCCTTCCGCGATGCCCTCAACATTCATGCTAAAGCCAGTGGCAAACATTTCGGGCAACAGCACCAGAGAGCCTTCCTCCGGCATAGCCGCATCCAGCATGGCCAGCACTTTAGCATGATTAGCCGCTTTGTTTTCCCACTCAATATTCAATTGACAACCGTAAAGTTTCATAGCCCCACCCGCTCTTTCCAACACAAAGGATATAAAAGAGAATTGAAGATCGAGGGTGGAAGATAGAAGATAGCAAGACGTGTTGGTATTTCGATCCTCGATTTTCTATCCTCAATCCTCGTCCTCCCTCTGTGCCCTTTGTGCCTTCTTTGTGTCCTTTGTGTTGAGACGTGAAATTGAGAGTTAAACCACAATCGCTTTCAATCCCTGCACTAGCCGCCCAATACTTCCTTTGGCTTTAGTCTTTTGGAGAGTCCCGTAGGCTACCCGCAAATAACATCCATCATTCATGCCAAAAGTCGTGCCAGGAATAGCCGCGATGCCATGCTCTCGAATCAGCCTTTCCACGACTTCCATTGCGCCCATTTCGGTCTGCACGCGCAAGAGAAAATAGAAGGCCCCTGCCGCCGGGGGAACGGTGCAAATATCAGCAATGGTTTGTAACTCATCCAGCACAATTTGACGCACCTCGACAATATCATTTAGTTTGTTGTGGCAGTAAGTGGAACCCACTTGCAGTGCACCTAAAGCCGCATATTGCGAGATGACGGGCGGACAAATCAAGATGGTATCCTGAATCTTTTTGACCGCCACTAAGAGGTGTTCCGGGACAACCATATACCCGATGCGCCAACTGGCGAAGCCATAGGCTTTAGACAACGAGTACAGCGAAAGCGTATAGGTTTCACTACCAGCTATTGAACCCGGTGAAAAATGGCGGGCATCATCATAAGTGAAATACTCATAAGCTTCATCATTGATATGGTAAAGCCCCTGTTCGCGGCAGATGTCGTTCACTTCGCGTAATGCCGCTTCAGGATAAACAGCACCTGTGGGGTTGTTAGGTGAAATAGTCACAATCGCACGGGTGCGATTGGTAATAGCGGCGCGAATAGCCTCCGGGCGCAGTTGGTAGTTCTCGTCAGTTGCCACCAAAACAGCGCAGCATCCCGCAATAGTCACTGCCATCTCGTGGTTGAAATAATATGGCGTCTGGAGAATGATCTCATCCCCAGGGTCAGCGATGGCTAATATCGCATTCATAAAAGCCATATTGCCGCCCGCTGTTACCACAACATGAGAACCATCATCAAGACGGATTCCATTCTCCGCCGCCAGCTTCGCCTCAATCGCTTCGAGCAGCGGAGGAATCCCCTGCACCGCTTGATATTTGTGATTATTGGGATCACTCAAACACTTAGCGATATATTCAATGACTTCACGCGGCGGGCCGTAATGCACCACCCCCTGGCCAAGAGAAATCGTGCCGGGGTGCTGTTTAATTAATTCAGCCACGACGGGAATAATGGGCGACTGCACGGCTTGCATCCGGGCCGGTTGTCTAAGCAGCATATCATTCATGAATAGTTTTATAGCCTTTATTGCGGTTAGAAGTAACCCATACCCACTGTATTTGTCATATATTCTAAGGTACAGTATCTTTGAAATACTTCCGCTCCAGAGTGTTTTACACTTTGCCCGTATATCTAATCCACTATGACACAATCAACTATCTTTCCGCGCCTCGTGTTAGCCAGTTGGCTACGTCTATTAACAAACCGCTGTACGCAATCTCTGCGCTTGACTGCTGCCTTGACTTTGGCTACATTAGCGGTTCTGTTGTATAGTGGACAACCATCTCACGCCCAGGCCACAGCTCAAGTCCCAACTCAAGCCCTGGCCTTTGATGCGAACGAGTTCTGGCGTGAGCCAACGCCACAGGAATTGCCCTTTAGTGTTACCGTGCTAAAAAGAGGCGTCTATCAGGGCGTGGCGTGGCAGGCGATGGTCTATACCAGCGAGATGTATCGCAATGAACCAGTGCGAATTTTCGCTTATTATGCCCATCCCGTAGGAGCCGCTAAAGTTCCGGCCATTGTTTACATTCATGGCGGTGGCGGCAGCGCAGACCCCAACCGAGCGGTAGCCTGGGCCAAGAAAGGTTACGCCTGCCTAGCTTTCGATTGGAACACTTACAACACCCCCCTTGCTAACTGGAAACAAGGCGACCCACTGCCATCGAAACCCTATAGCGTCTTTGGCAACTTGCGCTATGATGAGTGGCAAAAAGAGGGAAACCAGTGGCATCAGGAAGAGTGGGGGCACCAGTTCTTTCTGCCCAAACCCGATTGGAAAGGCCCCGTGCTTTATCGTGGTGTTATGGCGGCGCGGCGGGCGCTGACATGGATGAGCCAACAACCCGAAGTAGATGGCGATCAACTCATTGTCGAAGGTCAATCATGGGGTGGTTTCATGGCGCAATTAGTCGCTGGCATTGACCCTCGCATTAAAGCCACAGTATCTTCTGCGGCCTCCGGCGCATGGGCCAGCCGTTACCGTGCGGGCATTGCCATGCACCTTCAGTTATTATCACCCGCCCAAATGATAGAATGGACACAGCGTTATGACCCGGCATCTTACGCCGAGCATATCAAGAGTCCCCTTTTCCTGATGCTAGGCGCTTCTGACTTTTTTGGTTCAATAGACACCCTGGCCGAATATTGGCCCAAGATTGCGGCCCCTAAATCGCTGCACCTGATAGCCGGGGCGAACCACCTTTTTGGCTCTGGGATAGACACTCGTGCAGACTGGCTTAATCATTGGTTCAAAGCTGGCCCGGCTTTTCCGCCCAGCCCAACAGTCACACTGACACCTGGTCAGAACAACACCTGGACTATCAGTGTGCAGCCCCCGGATGCAGCAGCCATCAATGGCGGCAGCTTTGCCTGGACAACCTCGACCCGCGCTTACGATAGCCGATTCTGGGCACAGCACCCTTTAACTAAAGAAGGCAATGCCTGGACAGCGACATTCACTCCCCTTCTCACCGGTGGCCCGTTGCGCGTTTTTGCTTCCGTGCGCGATACCAATGGCCATGTTGTCAGTGCGATGCCAGTTGTTCAATCTCTACCGGCTCCCGCAACCAAGCCAGCGCCGACGATTAAGACTGCAATCATGCCCATCCTGCGCACGGCAATCTCACCGATTGAACATCCAGAAGCCTGGGCTAAAGCGCAACGCATCGGCCCGGTAGCCGGTGGCCCCGAAGTCGTGGGCGAGCAAAGTGCCTATTTGCGCGGGATGTGGGATGATAAGGCCCTTTACCTCTACGTCAAAGTAGATGACCCCACGCCCTGGTCGCCGTTGCCTACTGGCCCACCCTTCTGGGATGGCGATTCCATCCAACTGCGCCTGTACACTGGCCCGGTAACGGCCCCACCGATTGCACCTCCCGATGGTCAGAACACCGAAGAAGGGCCTAAAACATCAATTCAAGACGAGCGAGCAGGAAACGCCGCCAGAGGAGGTGGAGGAGCAACTGATAACACTCCAACAAACCCCGCTGGGGGCACCGGGGCAACCAATAACGGGCAAGCTGCCACTGGGGTGACGCCTGCTCAACCCAATAACAATGAGGCAACTGCCGGGCCAGCGGATAACATCCAACCCGTTGCACCAACTTTTACCAACGATCAAATCTTAAATATCAACTGGTATCCTGAACCTATCACGGGCACGATGAAGATTTTTGTGGTGCGGGGCATGGAGGAGGCATCGGTGGTCAAAGATGTTGCCCCGGTAAATTCTAAAGTCACAGTTCAGAAAGGCGAAAACTATACACTAGTCGCGCGCGTCCCCTGGAATTATATTGACCCCAATTTTACACCCACCGCAGGCCGCTCCATCCGCTTTGCGCTGCTGGCTAACCAGGGGGACATCCTAACCAGTGAATGGGTCGGCGGAATAGACTTCAACGGGGGGCTAAATGTTTACTATCCCGAAACCTGGGGCCTAGCGACGTTGCAATAAACAGCTATTCTCGCAGTTGACTCACTGCATCTAAGTCATTTCATTGCGTACATCTTCTATTGTGGCTTCGGCCCATTCCATTGCCTCCACTTCACGCCTTTCATCTGCTGCCATGTTCTTATACCCCAACTCTAAATTATCTTTAAGGGAGCCTGGGCCTTCTTGCACCTGTTCATTCACACTAATTGTCAGTCTTCTATGCATCTTCTTATCACTTATCACATGTTCCCCATGTATTCTGTTGGTGTCAATATAAAGTGCAAGCAGACTATTCAGCCGCCAGATCAACCTCCGCAATAACAGGATAGCTGCTCTATCAGAGGTTCAACTTAAGAGGAATCGTAAAGAAGAAGGTGCTGCCGCGTCCTAATTCGCTTTCGACCCAGATATTGCCGCCGTGGGCTTCGACGACCATCTTGCAGAAGGTTAAGCCTAAACCAGTGGATAATTTGTGGCCGTTCTGACGCGAGTCAACCTGGCCGAATTTCTCGAAGATACGTTCAAAGGCTTCAGGAGGGATACCTTCTCCGGTGTCACTGACGGCAAAGCGCAGCGCGTTGCCGTCATCACTGAGGCGTGCGGCAAGGGTGATGGTGCCGCCGCGTGGTGTGAACTTAATGGCATTGCCAGTTAAATTGACCAGGGTGCGGCGCAGTTGGTCTTCATCTCCTTGAAAGGACGGTAATACCGGGGCAATATCGGTGATGAGGGTCTGATTGTTTTCCAGGGCCAGTTGTTCGATTTGCAGTAAGGTTAGCTCGATAAGGCGCATAGCGGAGAGTTCTTGAAGTTGGGGGGCCAGCGACCCGGCTTCCATCTTGCTGATGTCCAACAGGTCGTTAATCATGCCTAACAGGGTTTCACCACCGCGCAGTGAAATGGCTAAAAAGCGCAACTGCGTCGGGTTAAGCTCACCCATGCCACGAATCATCGAAAGCCCACCTAAGAGCGAGGTGAGCGGGGTGCGCAGGTCATGCACAATCATGTCCGTCAGGCTGTCGCGCAGGCTTTCTAATTCTTGCAGCCGCCCATAGTTTTCTTCCAACTGCTTGAAGAGTTGCACTTCCTGATCGCGCAATCGCTTCTTTTCCAGACACGCGCCGACACGCGCCTGCAAAAGCACCGGATTAAACTGTTTGGGCAGATAATCTTCAGCCCCCAGTTCAATACAGCGCACCACGGAATCAATTTCATCTAGGGCCGAAATCATAATGACCGGGATATAGCGCAAGGTGTTGTCGGCTTTGAGATGTTCTAAAACTTGATAGCCATTCATGCCCGGCATCATAATATCGAGCAGCACCAGGTCGAAGGCTTGTTCGGCTAAGGTATCCAGCGCCTGCTGACCGTCGGCGACAGTAAACGTTTCATACCCTTGCTGGCGCAGGCGATGCGAGAGGAGTTCTCGGCTGACTTTGCTATCATCGGCCACCAGGATGCGCCCCTGGCTCACTTGAGGAGTTTCGTGCTTATCTTCAGCTAGGGGACGAATGACGGCGACCAACTCCCGAATCATGGGTGTGACTTCGGGCGAGTTGAGGTCGAGTTCCAGCACTCCCGCCTGTATCTTGGAGAAGCGCACTAGTTCGTCTATAAGAGCCAATAACTGTTGGGCAGCGGCGTGAATTTTGCGTAAGTGGTCGGCGCACCGGGCTAAACAGACAGCGCCAGTCTCTTCTAACAGCAGTTCACAATAGCCAATAATTGCGGTGAGGGGAGTGCGCATTTCATAGCGAATACGCGCTCCAAAAGCTTCTAAATCCAGATCGGTGGCAGCGATCTCTTCCGTTTTGGAGGTATTGAGAATGTCATTGGTGAGGCCCAACATTCGCTCACCCTCATCATGAATTTTCTCTAAATCACCCGTGAATCGAGCGTGTTCTGGCCCCTTGAAATCGGCCAGTAAAATCTCGCTGTAGCCAATGATGGCATCCAAGGGCGTGTGTAGCTCATCGCGCATGTACGCCAGAAAAGCGCGGCGGGCACGGACAGTTTCGGGGGCCTGCTCGCGGCGGGCAGCGAATGGTTCTACCCCTCCCGCCAGGATGGATGTTGGCATCTGTGGGTTAAGCGACTCAGCAGTCGTTGTGCTAATACTCACAGTCTTATAGTTGCGCACTAATATCGCCAAATGAGCGGTAGCGGGCTTACTTAGCGCCTAAAAGAGCCTCGATTTTTGTAATGAGTCGGGGCAATTCCACGGGCTTGGTGTCATAATCATCACAACCCGCTTCCAGTGCCTTCTCGCGGTCACCAGCCATCGCATGAGCGGTTAAAGCAATAACCGGGATAGCCTGAGTGGGCGCATCCGCCTTGAGTTGACGGGTTGCTTCCCAGCCATCCAGCACCGGTAAACTCATATCCATCAAAATTAAATCGGGCATGGCAGATTGGGCAAGTTCAACCCCTTCTTTACCATCTACAGCAATCACCACCTCATAGCCACGTCGTTCCAAGCGCCGCGACAGCATATCTCGGTTTAATTCGTTATCTTCCACTAACAATATCTTTGTCATTCATTAAGTCCTTGATTATTTAGCAAGAAAGCAGGGAGCGGGCATTTATGGGTTAACGCTTCTCCAATAATGCCTCTATTTTTGATAGCAAGCGAGGGAATTCCAACGGCTTAATATCATAATCATCAAAACCCGCCTCAATGACATCTTCACCTCGCAAACCATGCGCGGTAAAGGCGATAATGGGAGTGTCTTGCACCGTGGGGAGAGAGCGAATTTCGCGGGTCGCTTGCCAGCCATCCATCACCGGCATACTCAAGTCCATAAGAATGATGTCTGGCATAGCGGACTGGGCAAGTTCAACCCCTTCTTTACCATCTACAGCAATCACCACCTCATAGCCACGTCGTTCCAAGCGCCGCGACAGCATATCCCGGTTTAATTCGTTATCTTCTACCAACAATATCTTTGTCATTCATTCTCCCTCTGGCTTTCAATGATTATTCTTATGATATAAGTAGTTTGACTCATGGTATGACAGGATGGTTTCAAGCGCCACCCATTAAAGGGGAATAGAAAAAGAAAAGGTGCTGCCTTGTCCTAATTCGCTCTCAACCCAAATTCTTCCGCCATGCGCCTCTACGACCATCTTACAAAATGTTAAACCCAACCCCGTAGACATTTTGCGCCCCGCCTTGCGGCTTTCAACTTGTCCGAACTTTTCAAAGATACGACCAAACGCTTCGCGGGGGATACCCTCACCAGTATCAGTAATGGCAAAGCAGATTTCATTTTTCGCCTCTGCTCCATCGCTTGATGCTTTATTGATATAGGCTTCTATCCGCACCATCCCCTCAAAGGGGGTGAACTTAATCGCGTTGCCCAGGAGATTAACGAGGGTGCGCAACAATTTTTCTTTATCACCCAAAAACGCGGGCAAATCAACGGGGACAATGGATTCCAGCGTCAGGTTCTTATCTTTAGTCAACGAACTGACGTGCTGGAGCGCACGCTGCACAAGGTCGGCGGCTGTCACCTCCTGGCGTTCCATGATCATGGTGCTGCCTTCCATTTTGCTGATGTCGAGCAGGTCATTAATCATGGAAAGCAAGTTTTGGCCGCCATCAATGGATATACCCAGAAACTCTTGCTGATCCTCGTTCAAGTCACCTAAAACTTCCACCGTTTGCAGCCCGGTTAAGAAGGAGGTCAGCGGGGTGCGCAGATCATGCACGATCATGTCCGTCAAACTGTCACGCAGGCTTTCTAACTCTTGCAGCCTACGATAGTTCTCTTGCAACTCATCAAAGAGGCGCACTTCTTGTTCTAAGAGGCGCACTTCCTGCTCATGCAGACGCTTCCTTTCTAAGCAGGAGTGAATGCGCGCTTTCAGCATGACAGGATTGACTTCTTTGGGGAGATAATCTTCGGCGCCTAATTCAATACAGCGCACCACCACATCAATCTCATCCACCGCCGAAAGCATAACGACCGGGAGATGCCTTAAAGTCTTATCGGCTTTAAGTCGCTCCAACATTTGATAGCCATTCATGCCTGGCATAATGACATCCAGCAAGATTAAATCAAACGACTGAGCCGCTAACATATCGAGGGCTTCTACCGCGTTGCTGGCGCACGAGACATGATAACCATGCTGGATCAGACGCTGCGAGGTGAGTTCACGACTGACCTGGCTATCATCCACCACCAGTAAATGCCCCTGCACTGGCTGCTGCGCTCGTTGCTCAGCGTGCAAGGGCTGGATACTGGTGATTAATTCCCGAATCATCGGGGAGACTTCAAGAGAATCCAGGTCAAGGTTTAAGACTCCGGCCTGTAACTTAGAGAACCATACCAACTCATCCACGAGGGCCAATAATTGTTCCGCTGCGGTATGCATCTTTTGCAAGTCCGGCACGAAGCGCCCCTCTAACACATCCGGGGCATCTTCTAACAATAGCTCGCAGTAGCCAATAATCGTATTTAAAGGCGTCCGCATCTCGTAGCGGATACGCTCTCCGAAGACTTCCAGGCCCAGGTCGCTACCGGTGCTGGCCAGTTGCGCCGGGTTTACGATTTTATTAAAGACCAGGCGCAGGCATTCCCCTTCTTTGAGTATTTTGTGGAGATCAGCCTCAAAATCAGTCACGCCTGACTCTGTCATATCCTCTAACAACATCTCGCTGTAGCCGATGATAGCATTGATGGGCGTGCTTAATTCGTCGCGCATGTGAGAGAGCAGGGCTTTCTTCAGGCGGAAACCCTCCAATGCGGGACTAGAAGCATTAGGGAAATTGTTGGGGATGGGATCGCCTCCCGTTTCCAGATTCATTACAGGTTCGTTCATTGCCATCTCGACCTTGAGTTGTGATTCCATGCTACCCTCCGCATCCTCATTCAGTGGGACGCCCTGCCTGTGACATTAATTCCATGCGTTAGATGACGCTATTTAAAGATAAGCAATAGCGTTAGCTGGCGCATGGAATTGGCGTAACGTAGTTTTGCGCCCCATCTGCTACAGTCCATTATTCCGCGTAGCGCGCACTGGCCAGCGCCCGCACCTGGTTGAGCAGTTCCTCGCCACTGTAAGCGCCTTTTTGCAGAATCTGCTGAACATAACCGTTGAGTCGCCGCCGATCATCTAAGGTAATGTCTTTGGCTGTCACAACCACTACGGGGATCGAGCGCCAGGCTTCGTGTTTGTGTAGCTCTTCCACAAATTGGAAGCCGTCCATTTCGGGCATATTGAGGTCTAATAAAATGAGGCCCGGCACTCGCTCGGCCACGCGCTCCAGGGCCACGCGGCCATTTTCGGCTTCGGCGACTGGCCAATCTTCTTTTTCCAAGATACGCCGCACCATCTGCCTGGTAGTCGCATCATCTTCGACCACTAAAACCGGGTGGAGTGGCTGTTCCAGGCGATATTTATGGAGTAAGGCCAGCAATGGCTCTCGCTTCACGGGCTTGGCTAAGAAATCTGTGACGCCTAAAGCATAGCCCAAATTCTTATCGCCCAGCAACGAGCACATCACGACGGGAATCTCGGCTAAATCCGGGTCGGCTTTCAATTCGCTGATAACGCTCCAGCCATCCATGCCTGGCATTACAACATCAAGAGTAATCACGTCGGGCCGCACTTCTCTGGCTAACTGTAATCCCTCCTGACCGCTCAAGGCTCCTACAATACGGAACCCTTCTGGTTCCAGTGACCGTCGCATTAATTCGTGCGTGCGCGAGTCGTTGTCAATTACTAATATCGTGCTCTGTGCCCCCGGATCGTCAGACTCTCTGCCAGTCTTGCCTTCTACCATGCGGCCCGCATCCTGGGGGTCTGCCACTTGTGCTGGTAAACGAATCGTAAAAGTTGTTCCTTTACCAGGTTCACTGCTAACGGCGATGTCACCGCCCATCATCAGGCAAAAACGACGGGTAATCGCTAATCCCAGACCAGTGCCGCCATACTTACGCATGGTGGAAGAGTCGGCCTGGGTAAATGCCTGGAAAAGCTTGCCTAACTGCTCTTCCGTCATGCCGATGCCCGTATCCTTTACGCTGAACAGTATCCAGTCTTTGCCATCTTCTGCCATGCGCCAGACTTTTAAAGTCACCGTGCCTTGTTCCGTAAACTTGCTGGCATTGGAGAGCAGGTTAAACAAGTTTTGCCGGGCTTTGGTCAAGTCTGCGTACATTTCACCGATGTCTGCGGCCACCTGCACAGCTAACTGATTAGAATTGCGGTCAAAGAGCGGTTGAATCGTGGTCACGACACCTTCCACCATCTGGGCGACACTAAACCGCTCTAAGAACAGTTCCATTTTGCCAGCTTCGATTTTAGAAATATCAAGAATGTCATTAATCAGGGCAAGCAGGTGCTTACCCGCACCATAAATTTTCTCTAAATCCGGCACGAGGTCGTCTTGCCCCGCATCTTTGGCTTCTTCCTGTAGCATCTCGCTATAGCCAATGATGGCATTGAGCGGGGTGCGCAGTTCATGGCTCATATTAGCCAGAAATTGACTTTTGGAACGACTGGCATCTTCCGCCGCTTCTTTGGCTTCACGCCATTGGGTGGCTACTTTTTCTCGCTCCTGCTCATAACCTTCGAGGGCCATCAGCATTTCGTTGATACTGGAACCCAGTTGTGAGACTTCATCATTGCCCCTTAAACTCAAGCGCTTGGATAAATCGCCGCTGGTGCCGATGTCTTGCACCTCGTGTACTAAACGGGACAAATTAGCGAGGATGTTTCTCTCCAACAGAAAGAGGGTAACAATGGCGAAGGCTAAGCCCGTCAGGAGGACTGCGACCATTAAGAACTGCAACGTGGCCCGGCCTTGCGCTGCGGGAAAACTGCGCAGCAGAATAGCCGACGAAACGGCATAGAGCACCGCCACCAATCCACCCAGCGTTGCGCCGATAATTAGCAGAGTTTTAAGCCGCAGTGTCACAGTTTGTGCCTTCTGAAAAGCATAAATTGTCTTGCTATACTGACTCTTAATATCTCCGCCGCTAAAGCAGCGGGCTGAGGGTAAAAGCCCGGTGAACCGGGTTACAGACGCCTCCTTAGCCCCGTTCAGGGGGCTTCCCCGTTCAGGGGGCTTCCCCGTTCAGGGGGCTTCCCCGTTCAGGGGGCTTCCCCGTTCAGCCCGCTGCTAAAGCAGCGGGTGGTGCGTCCTCCGAAACTACTATCAGCCCTCACATGAGCATTCAAAAGCCTAATCGCCCCAATGTCATCGTCTTTTTCACCGACCAGCAGCGTTGGGACACGACCAGTGTGCATGGCAATCCGCTTGACCTGACTCCCAATTTCGACCGTATGGCGCAGCGGGGGACGCACGTTTTCCATTCCTTCACCTGCCAACCAGTCTGCGGCCCGGCTCGCTCCTGCTTGCAAACTGGCCTTTATGCGACCGCCACAGGCTGCTTCCGCAATGGCATTCCCTTACCACCCGAAACCCAAACTTTGGCGCACCATTTTCGGGCCGGGGGTTATACCACAGGTTATATTGGCAAATGGCATTTAGCTGGTGCCGAGCCAGTCCCGGAACCCCAACGCGGCGGCTATCAATACTGGCTCGCCGCCAACGCCCTGGAAAGCACTTCGGATGCGTATGACACCCTTATTTACAATAACCAGAACGATCCCGTCAAATTGCCTGGCTACCGGGTGGATGCCTTAACCGATGCCGCTATACGCTATATTGATATGCACCAACAGCAGCCTTTCTATCTTTTCCTGTCATTTTTAGAGCCACACCACCAGAATCACCGCGATGATTACCCGGCTCCTGATGTTTACAACACGCGCTACACGGGCCGCTGGATGCCACCCGACCTCGCCGCCCTCGGTGGCTCCAGTTACGGGCACCTTGGTGGATATTATGGCATGGTTAGGCGCTTAGATGAAGCCTTGGGCCGAATTCAAGATGTCCTTAAAAGTCTCGATTTGCTGGAGAACACCATTATTCTCTTCTCTTCCGATCACGGTTGCCACTTTAAAACGCGTAATAACGAATATAAACGTTCCTGTCACGAAAGCTCAATCCGGGTGCCCACTGCCTTGCAAGGGCCGGGTTTCGATGGGGGTGGACAACTGCGCTCCTTAGTCAGTTTGATTGATCTGCCGCCCACTTTATTAGATGCGGCGGGTCTACCTATTCCTGACAACATGCAGGGTCGCTCTATCCTGCCCCTGCTGAAAGGGGCAGCGCAGGATTGGCCGGAAGAAGTCTTTGTTCAAATCAGTGAATCGCAGGTCGGGCGTGCCATCCGCACCGCACGATGGAAATATAGCGTCCATGCCCCTGACCGAAGCGGCTGGCGCGATGCCGCCTCGAACCACTACGCAGAAGAGTTTCTGTACGATTTACAGGCCGATCCTTATGAACTGATAAACCTCCTTGGCTTTGAATCTCATCAAGAAGTGACGGCCCTGCTGCGCGAACGTCTTATCGGTCGCATGGTGGCTGCGGGGGAAGAGGCACCGACCATTGAACCTGCACCGTTGCGGCCCAGTGGTCAAAGACGGGTTTCGGCGATAGAGGCACAAAGCTAATGCACTCGCCCAAAAAGTTTAGCCTTTTGATTGAGCTACCGTGGAGAAAGCTGCTATTACCGCCGGGTCGAATTGCTTACCACCTTGCTGTTGGATTTCGGCTATCGCTTGCTCAAGAGGCCAAGCCTTCTTATAGGGCCGCTCATGGGTCAGAGCATCGAACACATCCGCTACCGTGACAATGCGTCCCGCGATAGGAATCTCTGCACCAACTAACCCCTGCGGATAGCCCTGCCCATCCCATCGCTCGTGATGCGTCAGCGCGATGTCAGCCGCCAGTTGCAAGAGCGTGGTGCGATGCCGCACCAAGATGGCTGCGCCTATAGAGGAATGCGTTTTAATCACATCAAACTCCTCCGGCGTCAGCTTGCCGGGTTTGCGCAGGATGTGGTCAGGAATACCGATTTTGCCGACATCATGCAAGGGCGCGGCACGCCAGATCAAGGTCGTCTGCGCCTCGCCCAGTTCTAAAGCATCCGCTATCTGTGCAGCCGTATGGCCGACACGTTGGGCATGTTGGCCAGTATCATCGTCGCGGTATTCGGCAGCCATCGCCAGGCATTCAACAGTATCAATCTCGGCCTGGGCTAATTGCCGTGTGCGTTCCTGTACTTGCTGATCTAAGGAATAGTTTTGGTCTTGCAAACGGCGGTGGAGCAAGCGTCTTGACAGCAAGTTGTGCAGACGCAAGGACAGTTCAATCGCATCAAAGGGCTTAGTCAGGAAATCGGCGGCCCCCAGCGCTAACGCGCGACGTTTAGACTGATCACTGGTGTCAGCGGTTAAGACCAGAATCGGTAAGAAATCATCGGGGGCAATCAGAGGATGAAGCTGTTCCATCACCGCAAAGCCATCCAACCCTGGCATCATCAAGTCCAGTAGCACCACATCTGGCGCAAAAGCCTGGAACATAGCGACAGTGTCATAAGGGTCTGTGGTGCTAATAACATTATTAGCCTCCCACTGCTGCAACATCTGCGTTAAGACACTGATATTCTGTGGCTCGTCGTCTACAATCAAGAAACGGGCTTTCTGAAAAATGCCAGGCTGCATAATGATTCAATCCTTTGCTGAGTCTGCTGAGTAAGAATTGCGCCCGTAGCTGGACTTCAACCGGCGAGACTTGCCTCCAACACCCTTCTGAATTGTTCCACATCCAAGGGTTTAGTTAAGTAGTAGTTAGCTCCCCTGCTTAACAACTGCTCAATTTGACCTGGTGTGGCATCAGCACTTAGCATCACCACAGGAATATGCTGTGTCGCGGGATTAGCTTTTAAGCGGCTCAACACCACATCGCCCATGATGTCTGGTAGATTCACATCCAGTAAAACGAGGTGAGGATGGTGTTCCGCTGCCAGGTCTAAGCCCAGGCTTCCCTGCATAGCTGTCAGGAGTTGAAACTGCGTGCCAAGATGAGAACTCAGGTTGGATAGGAGCCGCTCCATCAAACGGATATTAGATGAGTTATCTTCAATGTAAAGAATGGTGTAGCGGGTCTCCGCAACCGAGGAGTTAGAGGATGCAGTCGCGCTAATGAGCGGCGAACCGTGGGATGATAGCCAACCCAGTGGGAGGGAACCATCTGCGGAGACGCTGGACATCTGCCCATTTTGGCCCGGCATGACCGATACTGCGTTACTTTGCAGGGGGGCATCTTTCGCTTGTATATCCTGCACCAGAGGGAGTTCAAGCCAGAAGGTGCTGCCCTGACCAACTGCACTCTCCACCCCAACCTGCCCTTTCATCGCTTCCACCAGTTGTTTGCAAAGCGATAGCCCAATGCCGCTGCCTTCAATTTTGGTGTGGACAGCTCCTAACCGCTCAAAGGGTATAAATAGGTGCTCCATGTCACCTGGAGTGAGGCCAGGGCCAGTGTCTTGCACCCGCAACCGCAACCGTCCCTGGCAGGAGATGCTCTCATAACTAATGGGTTCGTCGCCGACCACTGCACACGAAACCATGACGCGGCCCCTGTCACGGTTATATTTCACAGCGTTGGAAAGGAGGTTAAGCAAGACTTGCTTGAGTCGCTGCGGATCGGCCAATACCTGCAACTCGCCATGCTCTTGTGGCACTTCGTTGACAAGCTCAATGTGGCGAGCCGCTGCCAGGGGGCGCACCAAATCCAGGACTTCTCGCACCATCTGGCCTATTGCCACCGGTTCGGGAGACAATGCCAGTCGCCCCGCTTCAATACGGGCAATATCCAACACCTCGTTGATTAAGTCCAACAGGTGGCGGCCTGCCTTGAGGATCTGCTGAATATTATCTTGCTGTTGCGAATCAGCATCATGGCTACGCATCGCCATGACTTGTCCAAAACCAATAATGGCATTCAGCGGGGTGCGCAACTCATGGCTCATGCGCGACAGGAACTCACTTTTGGCGCGATTGGCCACTTCCGCATTCTCTCTGGCTTGTTCGGCTTCTTGCTTCTCCGCGTTTAGCTGTTGATTGGCTTCTTGTAACTGCGTGTTAAGCTGGCGAATTGCGGTTTCGATACGATGGCGCTCAATAGCCGCAGCTATCACATTGGCCATCGCCTGAAGAAAATTAATGTCGTCTTGAGTGAATTGGCGTTGCTGCACAGTATGTGCCCCTAAAGTACCAAAGGGCCGCTCATACCCTGGCACCACCACTGTCATGCCACTAATTACACCCCGTTCTAACATAAACGCCGGTGCCTTAAACCGGGTATCTGTGGGCAAATCTGCTACGATCAGGGGGGTGTTTGACAACAGTGTATAACCTGCCAGGGAATCTTTATGGCCTGGCACCAATTGGTTAAGCATCTCTTTGCTCCAACCGGTAGCAGCACGAACTCTCAGGGTATCACCACTCGGCAGTAATTCCAATACGCCGCTGAGTTCGACATCCAAGGTTTCTGTTACCAGAGCCGTCGCGCCCATCAAGAGCGTATCCATGTCAAAGTCGGTCAACGCACGCCGCCCTAACTCGGCCACCGCTTCCTGTTGCCGCGCCCGTGTCCGTGTTTCGGCATTAGCTCGCCGCAGTTCCAGCGTGCGCTCCTCAACCCGCACTTCTAACTCATCGCGCATTCGGCGCAAAGCAGTCTCCGACTCCTTGCGCTGAGTCACATCGCGCGCTGCGGCGTATATCAAGCCTTCTTCCGGGACAGCCGCTGATTTCCATTCTAACCACCGCCAGTCGCCCTGTTTCGTGCGGTAGCGATTTTCAAAACCGACTACTGGCTGGCCCTGCCATAATTGCTCTATTGTGGCCTCGGTAGCAGGCCAATCGTCAGGATGCACCAATTCTCGGAACGGCTGGGCCAGCAGTTCGGCTTCGGTATAGCCCAGCGCTTCTATAAAAGCAGGGTTGATGCGCTTAAAGTAACCATCAAGCCCCGCAATACCTAACATTTCCAGAGACAAAGTGAAGAAACGGTCACGCTGCGCTTCAGCCTGTTTGCGGTCAGTAATGTCCTGAGCCACTGCCAGCACATTACAAATGGTGTTCTCCTGGTCACGCAATGGGGTGGCATTAATATTATAGAACCGTCCGTTATAGGATAGTTCAAATCCTACCGTTTCACCTGCCAGCACCCGTTGATAATGAGGTTTAGCCAGGGCCACTTCCTCTGGGGAGAAAGCCTCCTCCAGCGTTTTGCCAATGAGCCTCTCCTGGGCCAGTCCGCTCTGTTCGAGGCCACCGCCTGCTGCCAGCACATAACGCAAGTCGCGGTCGAAGACATTGACTGAACCGTTGGGAAAGTTTTCCAAAAGCGCACGTTGAAATTCTTCACGCTCACGCAATAGCGTTTCAGCACGCTTGCGCTCTGTGATGTCTAACCCAGTGCCAATCACATATTCGACTTGGCCATTTGCATCCAGTAGCGCCGTGTTAGACCAGGTGATTAGGTGGCAGTGGCCTTGCCGATCAACCCAATAGTTCTCATAGTGATTCGGGAAATGCCCGGCGCACAGTTCCTTGAAGGCGGCTCGCACACTCTCCCTCTCCTCAGGAATCACGAGCCGATCAATGAAATCCGTGCCTTGCACCTCCGCGAACTTATACCGGGACAACTGCTCGCAAGCACGGTTAAAGCGCACAATATGGCCTTCTCGATCCAGCACCACCACTAAATTACCCACCGTATCTACGACTGCGGTGCTAAAATCCCGCTCTCGTTGCAGTTCCAATTCGGCTTGTTTGCGCTCGGTAATGTCGGAGACGACACCCGTTAGGCGAATTAATTCACCCGCGTCGTTGCGTACTTGGAAACCACGCGTGTGGACCCAACGAACCCCACCGTCGGGCCGGACGATCCGGTACTCACAACTTATACTCGGGGCATCGCGCTGGAGCCTGGCAAACATTCCCAGCACATGTTCACGATCCTCCGGCACAATAAATTCGGGCCACTGTTCCGCAGTGGCATACAGGCTCTCAATAGAACGTCCCCAAATACGCTCAAAGGCTGGACTAAGATATTGCAACTCGCGCATATCGGGGGAACGCATCCAAAACACATCTCCAATATTGTTTACCAACTGTAAGAATTTCTCATTGCTCTCACGTAGCGCAGCCTCGGCCTGTTTGCGCTCGGTAATGTTTTCATGAGCTACCACCACATGGAGCGGCCCATTGCCAGTAAAGCGTGTTACTCGCAGCTCAAACCAGCGTTCCTCATGGGTGCTGTGGCATGGATATTCCAGGGAGAATAACTCCTGGCCTCCCGCCATCACCGCGCGAATACCACTGGCGGCGGCGTGGCCTTCTTGATTATCACGGGTGTCACAGACTTGCAAGTAGTTGGTACCAACGCCTGCCTCGGCACCCATAAAACCGTTAGCCTCCGCGCAGGCACGCCAGGCGGCATTTACGGCGATAATGACGCCTTGCCCATCTAATACCGCAATATGATCTGCGAGGGCGTCCACAGTGGCTTGTGCGAAACGCTGGGCTTGCAGGAGGGCAGTTTCACTGCTTTTACGTTGGATGGCATAGCGGATCGAACGCTCGAGGAGCGGAGCATTGATATGGCCTTTAATCAGGTAATCAAACGCTCCCGCCTGAGCCGCTGCAACATCAACACGATAGTCCTCGCTGCCAGTCAGGAGAATAACGGGGAGTTGGCTCGTAGCGGGGAGTTCCTGCAAAAGCTCCAAGCCGGTATGACCACCCAGACGATAATCCAGCAGGCACACATCGTATTGCCCCTGCGCCAATGCGTCAATAGCCGCCTCATAAGTACTCACCCAGGCCAAAGTTAAGGGCACTTCCGTAATGTCAGCCAGCAGATCGCGGACAATCACATAATCGTCTTCGTTATCTTCGACCAACAGCACACGTTGCACGGTCTGGCTCATACGTCCTCCGCAATGGGAGGAATGGCGCAAATCTCAATCCAATACTTGCCGAAGGTCTTCATCACGTCCACCAGCCCGGCAAAGGTCACTGGCTTAGAAATAAAAGAGCTTACCCCCAGGTCATAGGAGTGCAGAATGTCGGCTTCTTCACGCGAAGTCGTCAGCACCACGACAGGAATACGGCGCAATATAGGGTCGGCTCTGATTTCTCGCAATGCCTCATGTCCACTCTTGCGCGGCATATTGAGGTCAAGCAAAATCAAGCCGGGACGGGGAGAGCTTGCCGCATCAGTGTAAGCGCCACGCCGGTGCAGGTAGTCCATCAATTCTTCGCCATCTTCAACTTCGCGCAATTCGTTGAGGACAAAGCTCTCGGCTAACGCCTCGCGGGTCATGAGACGGTCGTCCTCGCTGTCGTCAGCCAGCAATATCGTGACGGGCTTAAGTGGCTCACGTAAGTTATTCATGTGTTTTCTCCGGGTGAGGCTGCTTGGGCTGGTAGGACGGGGATTGTTGCTGCTTGGGCTGGCCCTGGCGGGGATGACCTAAGGGGATGGTGCGCTTCTGGCGGCTGGTGCAGCGGCAGCACGATAAAAAATGTGGTGCCTTGCCCTGGCGCACTCCTGGCCGTTATGCTGCCGCCATGCCGCTCCACAATACGGCGGCAGACTGCCAGGCCAATGCCTGTGCCCGCATATTGCTTTTGATTGTGCAATCGCTCGAACGGGGAAAAAATGCGGTCTACATATTTTTCATCAAAGCCGATGCCATTATCTTGTACCGAAATGTAGCAGAACTGACTGCCTGGAAGGTTGAGCGCAGGAGCAGCGAACTCTGGCGTGGCAGCACAGTGAGCCTCAATTTTCACCAGGGGCGGCACGCCAGGGCGGTGGAATTTCAGGCCATTATCTAGTAAGTTCTGTAGCAGTTGACGCATTTGCACAGGGTCGGCTTCCACCGTTGGCAAATCGCCTACTGCGATGCTGCCTCCTGTTTCTTCGAGGCGCTTGGTTAAGTCGGCCATGCACTCCTGGGCCAACACCGTGAGCGACACGCTCTTAAACGGCTTCCCCTGGGTGGTCACGTGAGAGTAGGTGAGCAAATCCGAAATTAAGGTACGCATTCGGCCCGCTGCCTTTTGGATGCGGGCCAAATAATCTAGGCCCTGCGCATTGAGGGAGGGAGCGTGCTTACTTTGCAAGCGATCACTGAATGCTTGTATGGCCCGCAATGGCTCCTGCAAATCATGCGAAGCGATATAGGCAAAGTCCTGTAATTCGCGGTTACTCCACTCTAATTTGCGGAGATATTGCTGAATGGTGGCAGCGGCCAGGCGTTGCTCCGTCACATCGTCCAGCGCCAATAGAATCAAGGGCATGGCACCCACCGCACGCTCAACGCGACGCGCATTAAGCAGCATCACCTTATGGCCTATATGAGGAAATTCTTGCTCTATAGAGAGGTCTTCAAAGGGGGTTCCGTTCTCTACAACTTGTTGCAGTACCGCTCGCAATGAGGGAATGTCCCACTGGCCATTCTCCAATTCATAAAGATGCCGGTTCTCGACTGCAACGGGTTCTACTTGAAAAGTGCGATAAAAGGCGCGATTCGCTACTCGCACCCGCAAATCCAGGTCTAACACTAACAGGGATTCGCGCAATGTAGCGATGAGGTCTTGGAATAGTTCTTCCATACAGCTTTTAATCTTAGGAAGGAAAGTCTAAAAGGAATAGTTTAAAATCGCGCTTATAATTTTTGCCGCATGGTAGTCTCTGCATTGTCACAGCAATAAAACGAGAAGCAATGTAGGTCTTACATTCTATCCTGATATAAACTCTTGTCGTCTTCAGGGTTGTCTTGTCTCTCCTATCCGGTTTATCAATGTCCTGTCAAGAGTATATAATGTTTTGTCAAAGCGAGAGCTGCATGATATAAATCAAGCTTCTATCGAAGCGCACTTTGTCTAAAAAGGCGCACCTGCAAACTAACTGTCATATGAGTAATCCAATCACCTTCCACCCCTCCGGCGCAGCGTTTCACATCATGACCAAACCAATAGGAGCCATCTGCAATCTCGATTGCAAGTATTGTTACTATCTGGAAAAGGAAAAGCTTTATCCTGGCACCCAGAGCTTCAAGATGTCAGATGAAGTACTGGAAAGCTACGTCCGCCAATACATCGCAGCGCAAGATGTGCCGGAGATTAACTTCGCCTGGCAGGGTGGGGAGCCAACCTTGATGGGGCTGGATTTCTTTCGGCGCGTCGTGCAACTCCAACAGCAATACTGCCCACCGGGTAAACGCATCACCAACGCGCTGCAAACTAACGGCACCCTACTGAATGATGAGTGGTGCCAATTCTTCCACGACCACCATTTTCTGATTGGGCTAAGCATTGATGGCCCCCGCGAAATGCACGACCGCTACCGTGTAGATAAAGGGGGCAAGCCAACTTTTGACAAGGTGATGCGGGGCCTAGAGTATCTGAAACAGCATCAGGTTGAATTTAATACTCTGACCGTGGTTAACCGCCATAATTCCCGCTATCCCTTAGAGGTCTATAACTTCCTCAAAAAACATGGGTCGGGCTTTATGCAATTCATCCCCCTAGTAGAACGAGCAGGCAACGACGAAATGTTTGCCGCGCCACCAGTTCTGCCCTCATCCACCCCCAGAAACTATTCTCTTCCCCTCCCCATCGTTAATAGTGATGCTCCCCTCTCCCCAAGCTGGGGAGAGGGGCCGGGGGTGAGGGCATCCCCAGTCACTCCCTGGAGTGTGGAAGCGCGAACTTACGGTGACTTTCTCTGCACTATTTTTGATACCTGGGTGCGCCACGATGTGGGACAAGTCTTTGTGCAACTCTTCGATGTGCAACTTGGTATTTGGATGGGGATGCCAGCTTCGCTTTGCGTTTTTGCCGAAACATGCGGGCGAGCGATGGCGATGGAACATAATGGCGACCTCTATTCCTGTGACCATTACGTTTATCCTCAATATAAATTGGGTAACATTACAGATACACCCATTCTGGACTTGGTAGAGTCGCCGTCACAAAAGCAGTTTGGAGCCGATAAAAGAGACACATTGCCGCGCTACTGCAAGCAGTGTGAAGTGCGCTTCGCCTGCAATGGAGAATGTCCCAAGCACCGCTTTATCAATACCCCCGATGGCGAGCCGGGCTTAAATTACCTTTGCGCAGGTTACAAGAAGTTCTTGAAGCACATTGATCCGGCTATGCGCACGATGGCGCAATTGCTCCAAAGTGGCAGGCCCGCTGCGGATATCATGCTTTTGCAGGCGTCCCAGGAGAAAACACGACCCAATTCGGCATCTTCATTGCAGTTAAATGGGACTAATAGGGGTGTCGGTCACAGGTCTCAAGTTCAGGTTAAAGCAGGACGTAATGAGCCTTGTCCCTGTGGGAGTGGCAGAAAATATAAACGGTGCTGTGGCCAATCATAAACAATAATCGCGCAAGATAGGGTTATAACAGTTAAAATATAGTCACTGCCGATTGTCGTGCTGTTGTAGATGGTTAAGGGAGAGGAGCAACAGCCGTGCTACAAGACCTTCAAGAACTACTAAAAATCAACGAGATTTTAGAGCAGCAGATTGCGGCTTCTCAGCTCGTTGAAGCGAACTTGCGCCAGAGCGATGGAGAGTCGCGCTCGCTGCTTGAAAACGCGCTCGATATTCTCTCCATTCTCGATAATAACGGCATTGTGCAATATGAAAGTCCCTCTATTGAAGGCGTGCTGGGGTATAAACCTGAAGAATTAGTGGGGAAGAACGCTCTCGACCTCGTGCATCCTGAAGATGCGCCCGATGTCAGCGGCACATTAAAGCATATCGTGCAAAGGCCGGGAGTGGCGCAATCGGTTCAATTTCGCTACCGCCACAAGGATGGTAGCTGGCGTGTGCTGGAATCCATCGGCAAGACCTTTAGCGGCAACGCCGCCCATCCGTTGCACGGCACGGTTATCGTCAACTCGCGTGACATTACCGAGCGTCAACGCTTGCAACGGCTCATCGCCAGAGCTGGCAACTACTATCTCACCCTTTTAGAAGAGTTTCCCGCCTTAATCTGGCGTGCTGATTTGAACGCCAAATGCGACTACTTTAATAAAACCTGGCTCGCTTTCACCGGACGCACCATGAAACAGGAAAGCGGCGACGGTTGGCGGGAAGGGGTGCATCCCGACGATTTAGCAGCCAGCCTGAAGACCTATCAGGAAGCCTTTGCCGCGCGGCAGCCCTTTGAAATGGAATATCGCCTGCGCCGCCATGATGGAGAGTATCGGTGGATTGTTGCTTATGGGCGTCCCTACAACAACATGGACGGCAATTTTGCTGGCTATATGGGGGCTTGCTATGACATCACCGAGCGCAAGCAAGCGCAGGCGGCTTTGCAAGCCAGCGAAGAGCGATTTCGCACTATTGTCACCACGACCCGCGAGGGTATTTGGTTATTGGACGAGCAAGCTCACATTATTTACGCCAATGGCACCCTGTCCGAACTGTTGGGTTATGAGTGGGCAGAGCTACAGGGCCGCACACCTCTGGATTTCCTGGATGCTGCTGATCACATCGAAGCCGAAACCCATTTTAAACGTTGTGCCGAAGGCATCGCCGAGCAGCACGATTTTGGTTTTCGCCGCAAAGATGGCTCTACGTTCTGGACGATTCTTTCCAGCAGTCCCCTCTTCGATAACGAGGGCCGATTCATCGGCGCGTTAGGCATGTTGACCGACATCACTCAACGCAAACAGGCCGAGCAGCAACTGGTTTATAATGCGCTTTATGATGAACTAACGGGCTTACCCAATCGCGCCCTGTTCCGTGACCGGCTGGAGCGTGCCTTTACCCACGCTAAACGCCACGAGAACTATCTCTTTGCTGTTCTTTTCCTGGACTTCGATGGCTTTAAAGTTATCAACGATAGCCTGGGACACACGATGGGCGATCAACTCCTGGTGGCTATCGCCGAGCGACTGCAAACCTGCTTGCGCACTGCCGATACGGTGGCTCGCATGGGTGGTGATGAATTCACCATATTGTTGGATAGTATCGAAGATTTAAGCGAAGCAACTCAAGTGGCCGAGCGGGTGCAAACGGCGATGCGCCAGCCTTTTGACCTGGATGGACAACAAGTTTTTGCCCCCGTAAGCACTGGCATTGCGCTCTATACGCCTAGTTACGATTACCCGGAGCACCTGCTGCGCGATGCGGATACCGCCATGTACCGTGCTAAGGCCCAAGGGCGGGCACGCTACGAAATATTTAACGTGGATATGCACGCGCAAGCCATGCACCGCCTGCAAATTGAAAATGAGTTGCACCGGGCTATTGAACAACAAGAGTTTGTACTTTGCTATCAGCCGATTGTCTCGCTGGCCACTGGAAAAATCACGGGTTTTGAAGCCCTCGTGCGTTGGCAGCACCCCCAGCGTGGCCTGCTATCGCCGTTAGAATTCGTGCCCGTCGCCGAAGAAACGGGGCGTATCGTGGCGATAGATCAATGGGTCTTACGTACCGCCTGCCATCAAATGCGCCGCTGGCACGATGCCATCGCCCAAGACAAGACGCCACTGACTATCAGCATTAATCTGTCGAGTCGCCATTTTTCCACACCCAATCTGGTCGAGCAAGTGCAAGAGATTCTCACCGAGACAGGTCTACCTTCCACCGCCCTCAAGTTGGAGATCACCGAAAGCGCCATTATGGACAATGCCGAATCAGCCATTCTGACCCTGCGCAAGCTCAGTGAACTGGGCATTCAATTGGGCATGGACGACTTCGGCACAGGCTACTCTTCGTTGAGCTATCTGCATCGCTTCGCGTTTGATGTCCTCAAAGTAGACCGCTCCTTCATCAGCCATATGACAACCGCCGAAAGAAATTTGGAAATTGTGCAGGCCATTGTCTCCCTAGCGAACAGTCTCCGTATAGATGTGGTCGCTGAAGGTGTCGAAACGGCAGACCAACTGGCCCATCTCCGCAACCTGCGCTGCGAATATGGCCAAGGTTACTTCTTCTCTAAACCTCTTGACCTGCAAAGTGCCGAAGCCCTGCTCATTCAGGAGCGGCAGTGGTGATGTTTTTGGTCGGCACCAGGCATATCATTTGCCAGCTTTGCCCCATGTATGCCAGCGAAAAATGAAGACCTGCACGGCATGGTGCCAGATGAGTGCGATGTCGCACTGCTATTGATTGATGTTATCAACGACCTAGAATTCCCCGGTAGCGAGCAGATTTTAGAATATGCCCTGCCAATGGCCCGCGCCATTGCGGACTTAAAAAAGCGGGCACGCCAGCAGAATATCCCTACGGTCTACGTCAACGATAACTTTGGCCGCTGGCAGTCGGACTTCAATCGCGTAATCGAGCATTGCCTACAAGACGGGGTAAAGGGTAAGCCCATAGTGGAACTCTTGCGCCCGGATAATGATGATTATTTTGTGCTCAAGCCCAAACACTCCGGCTTCTTCTCGACTAACCTGGACATTCTCCTGGATTATTTAAAAGCCAAAACCTTGATTATTACGGGCCTCGCGGGCAATATTTGCGTCCTCTTCACAGCCAATGATGCCTATATGCGTGATTTCAATATTGTGGTGCCCAAAGATTGTACGGTTTCTAATACGCCCGAAGACAATGAACATGCGCTTGACATCATGCAACAAGTGCTAAAGGCGGATATTCGACCTTCAACCGAGATAGACCTCAAATCGTTGATTGGCAGGGCACCAGAAGAAAAGCCACAACCCCAAGACGCAGGCCAGCAATTCGCCCGTAACGGTTAGGCCAACCCGCCGCTAAAGCAGCGGGCTGAATGAACAAGCCCCCTGAACGGGGCTTCTGGCGTGTCCGTAGCCCGGTTCACCGGGCTTCTTGTTCTTAGCCCGCTGCTTTAGCGGCGGGTTGGCCTTGGATCCGCGACATAACATTGGCATTCTAAGTGCAATAGAGTAGCTGACAGAAAGATAGAAAGCGGTTTGTTCCCTGGTAGTGATCCCTGCACTGCCAGGATGAATTGCTGCTACTGCCAGCAATATTAAGAACAGGTTAAGAAGGGTTAGCAACCATGACCAGTTTAAAAGACAAAGTGCAAAATGCGCTGGATGAGAGCCGAATGCTGGTTCTGGGCGTGCAAGTGTTGCTGGGCTTCCAATTCCAAGCCATCCTGGAAAAAGCTTTCGATCAAATGCCCATCCCTTTGCAATATGCCAAAATCGGGGCATTGAGTCTCATGCTGTTGACGATAGTTCTTTTAATGTCCACGGCACCACACCACCACATCTCAGCCAGAGGGGAAGATACGGAAGAGTTGAACAGCTTTGTGTCCCATGTGACTGGTGCTGCTCTTCTTCCTTTCGCGCTTGGCTTAGGCATTGATGTTTGCATTAGCACTCATAAAATTCTGGGCACAGCTTATAGCATTCTTTTCGGCATCGCTATCATGGGTTTAGCACTCTTTTATTGGTATGGACTCGAAGCGATGCACAAATTGCATCATGCCCCATCCACAAAGGAGCAAAATGACATGGCAGATGAGAATAAACCTGAATCCTCCCAGGAGCAAACGAAACTCAACGACAAAGTACGCCATGCTTTAACCGAAGCACGCATGGTGCTGCCGGGCGCGCAGGCTCTGCTCGGCTTTCAATTTATCGGCATGATGAAAGAAGGCTTCGATAAGCTGCCTGCCTCTTCTCAACATCTCCATCTGGTGAGCCTCGCCTTAATTGCTTTCAGTACGATTCTGCTGATGGCACCAGCGGCTTATCATCGCCTAGTGGAAAAGGGTGAGGCGACAGAGCATTTTTATCACTTTGCCAGCCACATGGTCTTAGGCGCAATGGTGCCCCTGGCTCTGGGCATATGTCTGGATTTCTATATCGTGGTGCGCAAAGTCACTGCTTCTCCCGCCTTTGCTATTGCCGCTACGGTTGTAATGCTGTGCCTCTTCTTTGGCTTCTGGTTTGGTTATGCTTACTACCTTCGCAACCAGCAAGAGCACCAATCGGAAAAACCAGAAATGGCTCCTGGCAAATATGCCACGTCCTAAAAATTTAGGTAATACCCCCTCAAACCGGACTAAACTCTGGGAAGAAGAGGCTATGCGAAAGTCGTGTGTGCGCTGTGGACATCACTGGTTTTGGCAGTTGAGCG
>Ga0213875_10000173_pt1 | contig 68092 bp, 57 predicted proteins | sample BarmaccomBMRX_R8_FD_160105 | JGI IMG/M metagenome (GOLD analysis project Ga0213875, IMG submission 160105) | Root-associated microbial communities from Barbacenia macrantha in rupestrian grasslands, the National Park of Serra do Cipo, Brazil - RX_R8 | ecosystem: Host-associated > Plants > Roots...
GAGTGCCATGGTGCGCGTGAAGCTTACCATGCCCGCCTTGCAAGCGGCATAGACAGAAAACATCGGCGCAGCGCGCGAGGCTTCGATCGAGGCGACGTTGACGACCGAACCGCCGCGGGCGCCGCGAATCATGATCGGTACCGCCGAGTGATAGGCGTGGAGCATGCTCATCAGATTGAGATCGATATGCCGCTGCCAACTGCGCGGGCTCTGCTCGAGAAAGGGGCGCCCCGATACACCGCCCGCATTGTTGACGAGGATGTCGATGCGGCCGAACGCTTCGTCCGCGGCTGAGACCATCGCGCGCACCTGCTCGCCGTCCATCGCATCCATGCGGTAAGGCAGCGCTCGCGCGCCCGCCTCCCTTACCCGTGAAGCGGCTTCTTCCAGGCGATCCGGGTCGATCTCCCCGATCACCACATTGGCGCCGGCCTCGGCGAGGCGTATGGCGATGGCGCGACCGATGCCGGCACCAGCTCCGCTGACGATCGCGGTTTGCCCATCGAGCCGTAGGCGTTCGGTCATCTCATATCTCCTATGTATTCGATCCTGCAGCCGGTTCCCGCAATCGCGCCGCCGTGCGTTGAGCGGAGGTCGACGCTCTCAAAAGGTCGCGGTGTTGATCGATTCGCGACCGTCGAAGCGTTGCGTCGGATGGTGAGCGATCATCTTGGAGCCTGATGGGCCCAACAACGCATGAACCCGCAAATTGCGCTTGTGGAACAGCCTGATCAGCGCCTCGTCATGATGTCCCGTATCCTTGTCGGTTAGCACGAAGCGCTCAAGTTCCGCATCGCCTTCCCACCACGTCGAGGGGCGATGGCCCAGCAGTTGGTGCAGGTCGTCGAGGTCGGCCTCCGCTATCGCGTCGCCGAGACCGTTGGCACGGGCCAGATGCCGCGCGGTACGAAAGGCGAGCCGGATGTCATGACGCAGGAACGGCTCGTCCGCGTCCATCCGCTTCAAGCTTTCGACGAGATGACGATAGCTGTTGTCGTAGCGCGTCCGTTTAGGCGCGGGAATCTCGATCGTCGGCAGCTCGATTTCCAAATATTCGGCGAGCGCTTCGGTCGCATGTAGGTTGGTCTCGCTATCCCACTGCATGTTGTTCATGAGATCGGTCTCCGCAACTGGATCCAGAACGGCGGGGCCAAACATCATTTCGTTGCCGATGGTACCGGCGAAATGGTGCAGCTTGATCGCCTCGACATCGATCGGCTCGCCCGAAAGCTCTTCGTAGCGGGCGTAAATCTTGTTCATGTCGCCGAATCCGAGCAGCGTGTCCCGCATCCGCCAAACGGTGATATCCAACATCGGATCGCCGATATGGCCGAACTCGAGGTCGAGAATGGCGGTTATGCGGCCTTGTTGCTGGTGGAACTGACCGGAATCCCATACGATCGGGCATTCGCGCCCGCGTGAGCGCGGCGGATGGCGGTGAAGCCATCCAAGCGTGAATTCGAGAAACGGATGCGGCGCGATTTTCTTTGCGCGCCACCGTGCTTCCATGACCTTGAAGTGACCCACTGTCCCGGACTCCTCGGGTCTGTCGGCGCGCAGAATGCCCGCATCCGCGAACGGCTCGATCGGCAGCTTATGAACATTGACGAGCGTCTGAAGATATTCATCAACAACGCGGTCGCGCGATACTGCATCGAGCATCGACAGATCCGTGGTGCCTGGCACCTGTTCACAGATCGCCGCCTCGATCTCGTCTATCCAGCCGTAGATCTTCGGCACGGGAATGCCGTGATCCTGCAGGATCTTGTGGAAGGTGATCTCGTGGCGCAGCGGGAAAGCGACAGTGTCGACGCGCTCGCCGCGGATCATCAGCTTGGTGTCGAGCCCGTCGCGCTCTGCATCGACGAACCAGGCCGGCCGCCAGCGCTGCTGACGCCGCACGCCCGTCACTCTCAGGCCGGGCATGTTTCGCTCGACGAGCGCTGCCACCTGTTCGTTGGAAACCACGGCCATTCCATCCTCCTATTCTGAAGCGCACCGGCCGGCTCGATCTCACGCTCAGCCGCGTCGAGTGTGGCTGCAAAGACCCACCGTCGGTCCTTGCGCCGTAGACGGGGATTATTGTTGACATCGCATTCCAGCTAGATCACCTAGTTAGACATCCTGCTTGAAGACGGGAAGCGGACAATTTTTCCAAGGGGGAGTAGACATGCACCGTTCGGCTAGGCGCGCCTTGATGGCGTCATGTGCGCTTGCGGCGGCCTTCGCGTTCGAGGCGCCGGTTTTCGCGCAAAACGCGCCGTCTGCGGCGTCATCTGACGCAACCGGCTCTTCCAATTCCCAATCGACGCTGCAGCCGTCGAACGGCGGCGACATCGTCGTAACCGCGAGGCGTCGTGCGGAAAGTCTTGAGCACGTTCCCGTCGCGGTGACCGCCTTCTCGCAGGTCGCGCTGGAGCGCAAAGCCATCAGCGACCCATTCTCGCTCAACAAGGCGGTTCCCGGTCTGCAGGTCGATGCAGATTCGGGCTCGGGCGCATTGCCGAGCTTCTCGATCCGCGGCCGCGGCCAGTTCTTCGGCGCGGCGTCGGGATCGGTCGAGACCTATTTCGCGGATGTGCCGTTGTCGGCGCCCTATCAGATACCGACGCTGCCGCCGCAATTCTTCGACCTCCAATCGCTTCAGGTCCTGAAGGGGCCGCAGGGTACCTTGTTCGGCCGCAACACCACCGGCGGCGCAGTGCTGTTCGTGCCGGCTGCTCCGACGGACCAGCTCGGCGGCTATGCGCGCCTGCAAGGCGGCACGCACGAGGACGTGCAGTTCGAGGCGGCCGTCAACTTGCCGTTCAGCGAGAAGGTCATGCTTCGGCTTGCCGCGTTCGAATGGCACCGCAAGGGCTATACGCACACCACCGGCGGCTTCGTCGATCGCTTCGGCAACCTTCTGCCAGAGCAATATTTCGACAATCAGGACGTGACGGAGGTGCGCGGCACGCTTTTATTGAAGCCGACCGACACGTTCACGAACTCGACGATCTTCACCTATCATACCGATAAAAATCGCGGCACGACACAGGTGAACAAGGTCAATCCGGCCTCGCCCTATGGTCCGCTGATCAATGCTTTCTACACGAAGACCAATGGCGTTCCGGATTATCTGACCGACGGCCCGCGCGTCACCGAGGAGAACGTGGATCTCCGGCGGCCGCCGAGTTCGACCTTTGCCGTGATCAACACCAGTACGCTTGCTCTGGCCGACGCGCTGACGGTGAAGAACATCTTCGGCTACATCCATTCGACCGGATGGGGCAACAATCCGGGCGATGCCGACGGCTCGCCCGCTCCAGCGGTCGACTTGCCGAAGCCGCCGCGCTTTCTCCACAACTTCCAGACCACCGACGAGCTTCAGCTTCAGGGTAACCTGCTCGACAACAGGCTGACATACATCATCGGTGGCATGATCGACCTCACGCGGCAGCCCGGTGGTCTCGATTCGATCAACATCGCCACCAATTCCGGCTTGCCAGGTGCGCCTGGCTTCGACGAGCAGTTCCGCCAATCGACCTTCACGACCAAGTCACTTTTCGGCTCGGCGACGTATAAGCTCACTGACACGCTGAGCGTGACAGGCGGCATTCGCAACACTTGGGACAATATCAAGGAGCGCAGCTGCGAGAACGACTCTCTGGTGGACCAGTCGAGCGCCGCAACGTGCGCCGCAACAGTTGGCTTTACCGTTGGGCAGAAGAAGTTCAGTGGTCTCAGCTACAACGGCAGCATCGAGTGGCGGCCGAATGCTTATACGATGATTTACGGCGGCTACCGCCGCGGCTATAAACGCGGCGGCTTCAACGCCAAGGGCACTGGTCTGGCGTTGTTCGCGCCTGAAACGGTCGATGACTTCTATGTCGGCTTGAAGCAGGACCTGGGACGGCTCGGGTTGCCGGGCCACTTCAATATCGAAGGCTTCTGGGATAACTATCACAATGCCCAGCGGAGCTTCCTGAGCTTCGATCCTTCCGTCGGCGCGCTTGCCACGGTCATTGCGAATGCGCCCAAAGCACGCTACCGCGGCTTCGACATGGACTTCGATGTCGAGCCGACCAAGTGGCTGGAATTGTTCGGAAACTATACCTTTGTAGATGCGAAATATCTGAAGTATCCGGACAATACCTGCTCGATCAACTCCACCAACACGCCCGTTCCCGGGCTTGTCCCCGGCACCAACTACTGCTTCGAGGGCGGGGCATTCGCCGGTGCGCCGGGTGTCGTGCTGATTGGCGGCGGCGCGGGCTTCGTGCCGAACGCCGTGATCCAGGCGATCAACCCCGGTGATCAGGCGACGAACCCCATGGGTCTGGTGTCGCGTCATAAGTTCTCTCTTGGCGCGCGTTTTCACACCGAAATGTCTGACGGAAGTGAGATAGCGCTATCGCCGTCCGTTAACTACCAGAGTAAGTTCTATATCAATGACCAGGCGGTCCGTCAGCCGAATGCCGGCGCTGCTCTTTTCGGGCCGGTTAACTCGGCTGCTGTCGGGGCGACCGTTGCGCCTGGTTACACCACGGTCGACCTGCGGGTAGAGTGGAACAAGATCAGAGGCTCTAAGTTCGATATCGCTGCGAATGTTACCAATCTGACCAACAAGACCTTCATTACCGGTGGTGCCGGCATCTACCAGCTCGGCTTTAACGCCGTGGCCTATGGTGCGCCCCGGATGTTCACGGCGGAGGTGAAATACCACTTCTGATTACTTCAACCAAAAACGGAAGAGGGAGGGCTGCCAGCTAGCGCCGGCAGCCCCACTTTTTTAATGAAGCGTAGGAACTGATGTCTCTGGCGGCAGCGAGCTAGAGTGGCCTCCGGATGTTTGAGCGGAAAATCCGCGGGCGCATTCGAGTTGCCGATCATCGCTGAGGAACGGTTCAGGCTATGAACTTCGATTTATCCGACGAGCAAAAGATGTTGGGTGAGCAGGCACGCGGCCTGTTGAGCGCGCGCTCGACCTTCGATCGGTTGCGCGCGCTGATCGATGCCGGCTTCGAGTGGGACGAGCCTTTGTGGCGCGAACTCGCGGAAATGGGATTTCTCGGAGCCGCGATTCCGGAGGTTCATGGCGGCCTCGGCATGAGCGAGCTCGATCTCGCGGTGATCAGCCAAGAGCTCGGACGCGCCAATGCCGCGCTTCCCTTTTTCTCCTCGATCGTGCTCGCTGCTGACGCGATCCGGCTGGCGGGATCCGACGCGCAGCAGAGCGAGTGGCTGCCCAAACTTGCGCGCGGCGAGATCGTGGCGTGCTTCGCCTATGCCGAGGGATCCGCCGGCTGGACGGGCGGCGCGGTCAAAGCGAGGCTTGCAAACGCCAGACTAATCGGAACGAAGACGCCGGTGGCCGACGGCGGCGTGGCCGATATCGCCGTTGTGCTGACCGAAGTGGGCGGCGAACCCGGTCTTGCGCTGGTACGGCTGGATCAACCCGGCGTCACGCGTGTGAAGCTTGCCAGCTTCGATCAGCTGCGCGCGCACTATTCGCTGATCTTCGACGGTGCGGCTGCCGAGGTGCTCGATGCGCAACCCGCGCGAGAGGTGCTCGATCAGTTATTCGACCGCGCGGCGGTGCAGGCCGCGTTCGAGGGAGTAGGGGGCGCCGAGGCATGCCTCTACATGGCGCGCGACTATGCGATGGAGCGGCAAATCTTCGGACGTTCGCTTGCCGGTTACCAAGCGATCAAGCACAAGCTCGCCGATGTCTACGCCGGCGTCGAGCTCGCGCGCTCGGCGGCCTTTTATGGCGCTTGGGCTGCGGCGGATGGCGGCAACGAGTTGCCCGCGGCTGCCGCGGCGGCGCGGCTTCAGGCTATCGACGCGTTCGAGCGCGCGGCCCGCGAGAATATCCAGGTGCACGGCGGGATTGGCTATACCTTCGAGGCCAATTGCCACTTCTATTATCGCCGCGAGCGTACGTTGGCATTGAGCCTCGGCGGCCGCGAACGCTGGGCCGATCGGCTGATCGCCCATCTACCTGACCTGCGTTCCGAAGCGCCTGACCACGCGAAGGCTGCTTGATATGGACTTCAAGGACACTCCGGAAGAAGCTGCTTTTCGGACAACGGCGCGGGCATGGCTCGCGGCGAACGCGCCGGAATTCGAACTGCCGGCGGGCGTGCACATCGAGGACGCCGAGGAGATCCGCCTCGGGCGCGCGTGGCTCGCCCGCAAAACCGCCAATCGTTATGGTTCGATACTGCTGCCCGAGACCTATGGCGGTCGCGGCGGCACGATCATGGAGGCAGTTGTCTTCGCGGAGGAGGAGGGCCGCTACCGCCTGCCGCGTGGCGCCTATGTAGGAATCGGGATTGGGATGGCGATCCCGACGATCCTCAAGCACGGGCGGTCGGATCAGGTCGAACGCTTCGTCGGCCCCACTCTTCGTGGCGAGATGACATGGTGCCAGCTATTTTCCGAGCCATCCGCAGGATCGGATCTCGCCGGACTGCGCACCCGTGCAGTTAAAGACGACGCGGCTGACGAATGGGTCGTGAATGGTCAAAAGGTGTGGTCGAGTTGGGCGCATCTGACCGATTGGGGTGTACTGATCGCGCGTACCGATGTGAGCGTACCCAAGCACAAGGGGCTTACCTTTTTCGTTGTCGATATGAAGACGCCTGGCATCCAGGTGCGTCCGATCCGCCAGATTTCCGGATTGAAGGACTTCAACGAGACCTTTCTGACCGATGTCCGCATTCCCGACACAAATCGAATTGGCGCGGTGGGTGAAGGCTGGGCTTGCGCGATGACGCTGCTCACTGGCGAACGCCTCGGCCAGGGCGGTGAAGGCAAGGATCGTGGGATCATCGATCTCATTCGTTTCGCTGCGCAAACGCCGCGGGCAGAGGCAACCGCGCTCGATAATTCGGCGGTCCGCTTAGCACTCGCGGGTGCCTATGCCGAAGAACAGGCGGAGAAGCATTTCCAAGCGCGCTTGCGGACGATGATCTCGCGCGGCGAGAACCCGGGTGCTGCTGCATCTATCGTCAAACTCATCTATTCGAACCGCTATCAGAAGACCTCCGGACTGGCGATGGAAATCCGCGAGATGGCGGGCATCGCGCATGCTCCCGACGATACCTTCACTCCGGAGCTTTGGTACGACTATATTTGGTCGACGGCGTTACGCATCGCTGGCGGAGCGGACGAGGTGCTCCGCAACCAGATCGCGGAACGCGTTTTGGGCATGCCCGGGGAAGTGCGCACCGACAAGAATGTGGCGTTCGACAAGCTTTAGGCTGCGCAGCGCTTGCACGACCGCGCACTCCTGTATTACCTAGTTAGATAGGAGTGGTTTTGCGCGTTCTTGCGGAGAAGCATGTCAATGTCCCTTTTCGCCGAGTTGCTAAGCGGCGTCATCGCAATCGATCGCACCGCCTTAGCGGTCGATTATCATGGGGAATGGTATAGCTGGGGTCAGGTTGCCGACACCATAGACGCGATACGACGCGACCTCCGCAAGCTCGGTTTGGGTCGCGACTGCCGGATCGGCGTGATGGTACGCAATCGTCCGTCGACCTTCGCGGCGGTGCTGACCGCTGTCGCCGAAGATGCGGCGATGGTCTCGATCAACCCGCTGCTGCCGGATGACGCCCTTGCAGACGATATCGCCGGTCTCGCCTTGCCGGTCGTGATCGGTGATATCGTGGACGTCGAGCGTCCTGGTATTCTCGATGCGATTTGGCGGGCGGGAAGTGCCGTGATCGAGCTGTCGGGCAACCTAGCGGGTATCCGCCTTCGCCCGGGGTTTGAGGAACCCGGCCCGCAGGTGGTGCGTGAACAGCCCGGTGTTGTGCTCGAAATGCTGTCGTCCGGAACCACCGGTAAGCCAAAGCGCATCCCTCTGAAGCGCGAAGCCTTCGACAAGAGCTTTGTCGCGGCGTTATCCTATGAAAGGGATCGCAAACCTGACGATCCACCGCAGCTCCGGCCGGGTACGACGATATTGTCCAATCCGATGACGCACATTGGCGGCCTTTGGGGAGCGCTAACAACCGTCGCGAGTGGACGAAAGGCGTGTCTGCTCGAGAAGTTCTCTGTCGAAAGCTGGCGTGACGCTATCGTTCGTCATCGGCCCATAGTGGCTGGTGCCGTGCCGGCGGGTCTGCGCATGATTCTTGATGCCAAGCTTCCGAAGGAGGATCTCTCGAGCTTAGTCGCACTCCGTACCGGCGCTGCTCCCCTCGACTTTTCCGTCACCAAGGAATTCATGGATCGCTACGATCTTCCCGTTCTCCAAAATTATGGCGCGACTGAATTCTCAGGAGCGGTCGCCGGCTGGACGCTGCCGGATTTCAGGCGATATTGGGACAAGAAGCCAGGCTCCGCCGGCCGCTTCCAACCTGGCGTTGCAGGGCGCGTGGTCGACCCGGAGACACGGGCGGAGTTGCCCGCCGGGGAGGAAGGTCTCCTCGAGATGCGTTCGGGCCAATTCGACAATGGTGACGAATGGCTGGCGACCACCGATCGCGCGATAATCGATGAGGACGGCTTCCTGTTCATCAGGGGCCGCGCCGACCTTGCTATCATCCGCGGCGGCTTCAAGGTTCACCCCGAGGATGTGAACAAATGCTATGAACTCCATCCGTCGATCCGCGAGGCGGTGACGGTCGGCATGCCTGACAAGCGGCTCGGAGCCGTGCCCGTGGCCGCCATCATGCTCAAGGAAGGAGCGGAACGACCAACTGATGGTGAGCTCGTTGCCTATGGACGCGAGCATATGATGCCTTACCAGGTGCCGGTGAAATTCCTCGTCGTGGATGATGTACCGCGGACACTTTCGATGAAGCCGATGCTGCCGCAGGTACGCGAGTTGTTCGCAGCCGATGCCGAGGGCGGAACTGTCTGACTGCAATCAGGAGGGTATCATGGCCACTGGAACAAAAGACATCTTGGAAAGCGACGAGTGGCAGAAGGCGGTCGATTACACGATCACGGACGAGGACATCGAAAGACAGCGACAGCTTGTCGGCTATGACGAGCCCGCCAAGACTCGCGAATACATCCAGACCGCGACCACAGACAATATCCGCAACTTTGCGCATGGCTGCGGTAATGATAATCCGCTGCATTGCGATCCGGATTATGCCAAGGCGACGCGCTGGGGCGGCGTGATCGCGCCCGGGATGATGGCCGGCGTGATCAACGCGCCGATGCTCGGCGACCCGACCCCCGATCACATCAAGGCACTGAAGAAGTCGCTGTTCCGAGGCATTCACGTCTTCGTATCTGGCTCGACCTGGGATTGGTATCGCCCGATCTTTCCGGGTGACACGCTTTACTCCTTTAACGGCGAGGAAAGCTGCGAGGTCAAGCCGAGCGAATTCTCCGGTCGGTCAGTAATCAACGTCCGTCGCGATGTGAAGGTCAACCAGCGTGGCGAAGTCGTTGCGGTTTACCGAATTCTGCGTGTGCTTACCGAACGCAAGACGGCAGCGAAGAAGGGAAAATACTCGGCGATCGAGCCGGCGCGCTATTCCGATGAGGACATCGCCGCGATCGATGCCGTCTATGAGGCGGAGAGAGTCCAGGGCGCCAACGTACGGGATTGGTCCTCGGTGGAGATCGGAGATAGTCTCGGTAAGATGGCCAAGGGACCGTTGACGGTGACGGACGTGATCTGTTTCCACGCGGGCGGCTACGGGTTCGTTCCGTATGCGCCGACAGTCGGCCGGCTCGCGCACAAGAACCGAAAGCGCATCGCGCCGTTCTACATTAAGAACGAGTATGGCGTTCCCGATGTTGCGCAGCGACTACACTGGGATCCGGTGTGGGCTCAGGCGATCGGAAATCCAATGGCTTACGATTATGGCGTGATGCGAGAGAACTATCTCTACCATTATCTTACGGACTGGGCCGGCGATGATGGTGTCGTGCTGCATGTCCACGATGAAATTCGCAAGTTCAATTACATCGGTGATACGCAAATGATCACCGGTGAGGTGGTCGCCAAGCGCACAGACGATGATGGCCGGAAGCTTATCGACGTGGTGTGCCGCTTCACCAATCAGCGCGGGGACGAGACGGTGCGCTCCACCGCTACGATCGCGCTGCCGTCGGACGACAAACCGGTATTATACCCCAAGGTGCCGGAAGACCTGCAGGAGCGCGCGACCAAGATGATGGCGCGCCATTGGCAACTCTCTGCCAGGAAAAAAGGCTGACGGCGCGGCCGCGCTCAGCCGACCAGATCGTCGATTCGAAAGAGGCTCGTTCCATGAATTCAGCAGTCATTCTGAGCGCCGTGCGGACGCCGATCGCGACGGCGCGCAAGGGTGCGCTCGCTAACACGAGCGCCGAGGAGATCGCGCTCACGGTGCTGCGCGGGGCGGTCGAGCGCTCCGGCCTTTCGCCGGAGGTAATCGACGATGTCATCTTCGCGGAGTCGCTCTACGGCGGCGGTGCGCTCGCACGTCACGCGGCTGTCGAGGCGGGCATGACCGGCGTGTCCGGCATGGCGATCAACCGTCACTGCGCCGGCAGCCTGACGTCGACCGGTGTCGCGGCGGCGACGATCATGGTGGGCATGGAGAAGGCGATCGTCGCAGGCGGGGTTCAATCGAGCTCCACCGCGCCGAAGATGCTGTACCGGATCCCAGGCAGCGAACAGCAATTCGTCGAGAACTGGATGCCACCGACGCATCCCGATCGCGACGACGCGCCCAATCGCGATATGTCGATCACGGTTGGCTGGAACACTGCACAAGCGGCCGGCATCAGCCGCGATGAGATGGATCGTTGGGCACTGCGCTCGCATCAGCGTGCGGTGACGGCGATTGACGCCGGCCGGTTCGAGGATGAGATCGTCCCCGTGAAGGCGCGCCAGCTCGGCGGGGGCTTCGGTGACTTCACAACCGACGAGCATCCCCGGCGTGACAGCAGCTATGAGAAGCTCTCGACGCTGAAGCCGCTTCATCCCGAAATCGAGGGCTTCTCGATCACTGCCGGCAACTCGAGCGGGATTAATGATGCCGGTTCGGCGATCGTTTTGGCGGATGCGGATTTCGCCGCAGCGCACGGCCGTGCGCCACTGGCGACGGTGCGGGGGTGGGCGGCCGTCGGCGTCGATCCGAAGATGACCGGCATGGCGGTGATCGATGTCACCTCGAAGTTGCTCGACCGCGCCGGCGTGAAGCTTGCGGACATCGCGCTTTGGGAAATCAATGAGGCTTTCGCCTCTGTACCGATCGCGGCTTGCCGGGCCTTCGAGCTAGATGAGGAGAAGGTGAACGTGTCCGGCTCGGGGTGCAGCCTCGGCCACCCGGTCGCCGCATCCGGAGGCCGCATGATCGCAACCTTGATCCGCGATCTGCAGCGACGGGGAGGGGGCTTCGGCGTGGCCGCGATGTGCGCAGGTGGCGGACAGGCAGGCGCGGTTTTGATCGAAGTCTGACGCGCCCCGCCTCAGGGAAATCCGATGCCCGCCGAGCTATTTGAGACCGAAGCGCTGCGCACCATCGATACGGATCGTCGTGCCGTTCAGAAAGTCGTTTTCGACAATATGGGCGGCGAGACGGGCATATTCGTCAGGATCGCCCATGCGTTTGGGGTTTGGGACGAGCGGGCCCCATTTCGCCTGCGCCTCCTCTGGCGCCATGCGGTACGCCGGCGTCAGAAAGGTTCCGGGCGCGATGCACATGACCCGGACGCCAAGGGGCGACAGGTCGCGCGCGGCGGTCAGCGTCAGTCCGATTACGCCGCCCTTAGCCGCCGAATAATCGGCCTGGCCGACCTGTCCTTCGAAGCCTGCGATCGAGGCGGTGGTGACGATGACGCCGCGTTGGTTGTCGGCTAGAGGCTCAGTCGCCGCCATCGCCTCCGCCGCCTGTGCAAGAACGTGGAAGGTGCCGGTGAGGAAGATGTCGACCGTCCGGCGGAAGAGACCGAGCGAATAGCGCTTGCCGTCACGATCGATGATGCGCGCGCCCGCGGATGGGCCCCCGTGCACAATTATGCAGGCGCGCAGCGGACCGGTCTCGCCGGCGGCCGCGACAGCGGCGGCGACCGAATCCTCGCTCAACACGTCGGTTTTCAGGAAGCGTGCCGATCCGCCAAGCTCCTTTGCCAGCGTGGTGCCTTTGTCCTCCGCCATGTCGGCAATCAGGACCTGGGCACCAGCGTCGGCCAGACGCCGCGTCGTCGCGGCACCGAAGCCGCCTGCTCCTCCGATGATCAACGCCGAGGAGCCGCTGATGTCCATATCCCGATCCTCTCGTGCCAGCTTGCCGCGGCCGCAGTTGCATCACTAAGTCAGACAGGTCCACCTTTTTATGCATTGGCGCGCCGGCGACGGACCGACTTGGACCCGCTTCCTCACTGCAAATCATGCTGCACTGGCGGACTGCAATGGTGGATCGTCTAAAGCGACGGGCACCGGCATCAATGTGAACTCTTGGAGCCGATGGCCTCCCAGGGGCCTTAGTTCATTTGGCGGCGCCAGATCTGGTCGCCGTCGGCATCGCGCGCTATCATGCCTTCACTGCCGACGGGCTCAGCGGCGCCGTCGGTGAGGAAGGCGATCCCGTGGGTGTCGCTGCCTGGTACCTTGGCAAGGGTGCGCTTCCCCTCCGACGTGCGAGCGACGATCACGCCCCACTTGGCCGATCCGTCTCGCTCGTAGAGTACGGTGTAGGTCTCTATCGTCGCAGGACCCTCATAGGATTCGTCGGTTTCCGGAACCGGCTGGCGGGCAGCGTCGGCCTCGCGTTGATAGTCGAATTCGCGCGGAAACCGCGCTTGTTCGATCGGCTCGCCGCCGATGATGATCGTGTGGTTGTGGGTGGCGAATCCCCCGTTCGCAAAGAGCAGACCGTAGCGGCCGGCTTCGCGCAGCTTCAGCACCATGCTGACGACCGCGTGGCTCATGTAATTGCCGATCGGCCCGCCGCCGAAGGTGAGGCCGCCGAACACCGTTGCCGGCTTCCCGACCGGCCAGTCGAGCACGCGGCGCGCCATCTTGGGCACGCAGGGAAAGCAGGAATAGAGCTCGACATGATCGAGATCGGCCGTCGCTAGGCCGTTCAGATCGAGCGCACGCCGGATCGAGACGCCCATGCTGGGCGAATGATCGTAGCTGTCTCGCGCCAGCGGATCATGCTCCTCATGTGCGGCGGCGCCGTTGCCGACATAGATCAGCCGGTCTTCCGCGATCCCGCGCCGTCGCGCTTCGGCGAGGCTGGTGACGAGGAACGCCGCCCCTTGGTTCACCGAGGAGTTGGCAACCATCAGCTTCGTGTAGGGGTGCGCGATCGGGCGATTGTCGGCCGACGGGGTGACGATCGCCTCGGCCGCGGTCGGCCGGTGGATCCACGCACCCGGATTGGCATCCGCCACCTCCGAGAAGAGCGACCAGATGGCGCCGCTCTCGGCCTGCGCCTCGGCGAGCGACTGGCCGTAGGCGGCGCGACCGCCATTCTCGTAGAGCGGGTAGACGTCGACCGGCGCGACGAGGCCGTAGCGCCCGCGGAAGCTCGGCGCCCTCATCTGGGACATGGCGCGCGAGGCGTTCTGCGCCGCGACGTCGGTGCCTTGGGCGGCCGCGCTGCGGTGCGCCGCGGTGCGTAGCGCCTCGCCGCCGGCCACAGCCGCGATGCGGATCTCGCCGCTGCCGATGCGGTTGGCCGCCTCGTTGAGCAACAGGATCGGGCTGTCGCCGCTTGCCATCGGCGTCTGCTCGCAGAAGCGGGGACGCGCGCCGACGCGGTCCGCGAGGCCTGGCGCGATCGGATTGAGTTCGCGGAAGCTGATCTGGTCGACCACCGCGAGCGAATCGAGATCGGCGAGCCAGCCGCCGCCGGCATCCTCATCGGCGGCGCGCAGGGCGGCTTCCATGAGCCCGGCCGAGTTGAGTCCCGCCTGCGGGTCGGCCGGCCGGTCGTTGATCTGGCCCACGCCGACGATGACGGGTACGCGTTCGGGATCGTCGTTCCGACTCGTCATCTCAGCGTCCCTTCCAGACAGGCTTGCGCTTCTCGGCAAAAGCGCGCGGGCCTTCCTTTGCGTCCTCCGAACGCATCACGACCTTGCCCTCGCTGTGCGAGCGCGCCCAGAGCGGTTCGTCCGCCGCGATCTTCCCGTTCGCAATGCCAAGCGCGATGCGCTTGCTCGCCTGCACCGATACCGGTGCGTTGACGGCGATCCGTTCGGCCAGAGCCAGCGCCGCGTCGATCAGTTCGCTACGCGGCACGACGGCGTTGACGAGGCCCAGCTCGAGCGCGCGGGCGGCGTCGATCGGATCGCCGGTCAACAGCATCTCCATCGCGATCTTCTTCGGCAATTGCTGCACGATGCGGAACGCGCCGCCCGCGCCGGCGACGATGCCGCGCTTGACCTCGGGCAGCCCGAAGCTCGCACTGTCGGCAGCGACCGCAAGATCGCAGGCAAGCGCAATCTCGGTGCCGCCACCGAGCGCAGTGCCATTGACTGCCGCGATCAGCGGCTTCGAGATCGCGTGCGAGACGATGCCGGCAAAGCCCCAGGCCTGCTGCTCAGCGTCCTCGGGCGCGATCGTCTCTCCGCGCGACAGGGCTTTCAGATCAGCGCCCGCGCAGAAGCTCTGGTCGCCCGCGCCGGTGATGATCACAACCCGCACCTCGAGGTCGCGCTCCGCCTCCGCCAACGCCTTGCCCACGTCGACCCAGAGCGCCCGATTGACGGCGTTGCGCGCTTTCGGGCGATTCAGCGTCACGATCATCACGTGGCCGCGACGCTCCACCAGCGCCGCCGGCTGGTCGCTTGATGTCTCGCTCATGCCGCCCTCGTCTCCTGCATCCGGAACTGCTCGATAACACCGGCTTCGATCAGCGCCTCGATCGCCGCCTCGGGCAGGCCCAGCCGGTCCCGGATCAACTCCACGCTGTGCTCGCCGAGCAAGGGCGCCGGCCCGGCCGGCGGATTGGGCAGCCGCTCGGACCGGATCGGCGCGGCCTCAACTATGAACGGCTTCGCCATGTGAGGATGGCGCGTCTCGCGGAAGAAGTCCCGTTCGACGTAATAGTCATAGCTGGGAAGCTCGGACACGCGCAGCATCGCCCCTGCGGGAACGCCGGCAGCCTGCAGCGCCTCCATGCCGTCGCGCGACGCCTGCGTTGCCAGCCAGTCTGAAAGCGGCATGCCCTGGGTTACCCCCATTACCGCTTGCTCGTCGGCCTGGTCGCGGATCGTGACGACGCACCATTCGTCATCCCCGGCGCAGCGATAGACGGCGGATTCCTCCTTTTCCGCAGAAACGGCATGACCGGCCCGCGCCAGCGCGTCGGCGGCAATGCGCGGCGCCATCTGGCTCAGCATCACCTCGGCCTGGCTAACGCTGACTTGGCCGCCGCTCCCGGTGCGCAGCCGGCGGATCAGCAACGCGATGACGCCGATCGCGCCGATGCGGCCGGCGACATGATCCGGATAGACCGTGAGCGCATCGGAGAAGCTGTCCGGCTCGCCGGGATAGCGCCATTGCGTGGTGAGCCCCGCCGATGCCCGCACCAGTGGCCCGTAGCCCATGCGGCGCGACCAGGGTCCGGTCGGGCCGAAGGCCGAACTGTCGGTCACAATGATGGCCGGGTTGATCGCCTTGAGCGATTGATAGTCGAGGCCCAGCGACTCCAGCGTCCCGCCCTTGAAGTTGGACAGCAGCACGTCCGTCTGCCGGACAAGATCGAGCAACAACTCCTTGCCCTTCGGATCGCGCAAGTTGAGGCCGAGGCTACGCTTGTTGCGATGACCTGTCGCGAAGGCGGGCGAGAGCAGATCGGACCAGCGGTTCTGGCGGCTGCCGTCGGGAAAAGCCGAGCTTTCCACCTTGACGACATCCGCGCCCTGGTCACCGAGCAGGCGGCCACCCTCGGCGCCCACCACGATCACGCCAAAATCGAGCACCTTGAGGCCGTCAAACGGGCGCTCGCCCTGCGTCTCGGGTGCCGGCACGGGATCGCGGGAATGCCAGTCAATCGGCTCCGGCAGGCCGGGTGCGGGGCCGGCGATCCCCATGCGGGTCCCATCGATCTCGAGCATGCCATCGGGAAACGGTGCAGTGAGGCCCGGCGCGATCTCGACCGGTGCGAAGGCCCGCCGTGCCTGGATCTGTTCGGTCGTAAGAGCCTCGTCTAGATCGAGCACGGCGGCGGCTGGGACCCCGAAGCGCTCGCCCTCGTCCTCAATCTGGCGGCGGGTCTTGTCTGCGAACAGCCGGGTAATCGCCGGCAGCAATGTCGAGGATGCGAAACGGACCTGAAGCGTCTGGAAGGCAGGATCGGCGAACTCCTCCGGTTGTCCCATCCATTCGAACATGCCCTGCCACTGCCGGGGCGCCAGCACGCACAGTCGCACAAAGCCATCCTTGCACGGCAGGATGGGATATTGGAAACGCGCCTCGGGGCGGCCGCGCGGCAGCTCGCTCGCGGGAACGCCCGCAGTGGCGCTGCCGGCAATACCGTAGCCGGGATCGAGCGCCTGCGCCGCCCCGTCGAGCACGGAGAAGTCGAGATGATCGCCCCGGCGGGTTTTGAGAGCCTGCCAATAGGCGACCAGTGTCATGTAGGCGGCTTGTACGGAAGCGCAGACGATCGCCAAGTTGCCTGGCGGCAGCAACGGCTCGCGCCCAGGGATGCCGGAACGGGAGAGCTCACCCGATAGCGCGTGATAGACCGGGTCAGAACCGGCCCAGTCGGCAAAGCGACCAGTGTCTCCGAAGTCGGATACCGAAAGCACCACGAGCGCCGGATTGTTCGCCTGGAGACGCTCGACCGCTATCGTACCTCGCGGCGCGATAAGGATGTCGGCATCCACCGCGAGCGCGTCCAGCCGATCGGCCGTGGCGGCCCGCTTTCCGAGATTGACGGCCACGAAATCAAGGCTGACTCCATCCACTATCCGTCCCTGAACTCGATCATGCGCGCCGCCCGCAGGTTCGATGCGGATGACGTCGGCGCCCAGTTCGGCATAGTGGCGCGCGATCGCCGCCATCGGTCCGATGGCGAGATCGAGCACGCGCAAGCCCTTCAGCGGCCGGTCGGTCATGATGTCGGACTCCACTGAACGGGGTGGCTGACCGTCCCGGGAACTCGGAACGACCTGCGAGTCAACCTTTGACCGCGCGGGATTCGCGGAAGGGGATGGTGCGATCCGCCTCCGTCTCACGGGGCAGGCCGAGCACCCGCTCGCTGATGATGTTGCGCTGAATCTGGTCGGTGCCGCCGCCGATCGAAGTCATGAAGGCGTTCGCGGTGCGGTAGTTCACGTCGGCCGCGCGCGGATTGGCATCGGCGTCTAGCATCGAGGCGGCGCCGAGCAGCTTCGTCATCACGGCGGCGTCGCCGTGAAGGATGCGGCTCATCGCCAGCTTGCCAAGCGACATGATCGGCGAGGACGACCCTTGCGCCATCTCCTGCTTGGACCGGATGATGTTGAGCGCGTTGAGCTGCCGATAGGCCATCGCCTGCGCGATCTCCTGGCGCAGCACTGGGTCGCCGATCTTGCGCGTTTCGCGCGCGATGTCGATCAGGCTGACGACATTATCCTTCATCGAGCCCTGGCGGCGTTCGCCCGCGCCTTCGCCCATGATCAGGCGTTCGACCGCGAGCGCCGTTTGCATCACCTTCCAACCCTGACCTTCCTCGCCGACGCGGTTGTCCGCGGCGACCTCGGCATTATCCAGGAACACTTCGTTGAAATGACTGTCGCCGGTGATCTGGTTGATAGGGCGAATCTCGATCCCCGCCTGCCGAATCGGGATGATGAAAAAGCTCAGGCCGTCATGTTTGGGCGCGTCCCAGTCGGTCCGGGCGAGCAGCAGGCCGTAGTCCGCCTTGTGCGCGCCGGAGGTCCAGACCTTCTGCCCTGTCACCACATAAACATCGCCCTTCCGGTCAGCACGCGTTTGCACCGCAGCAAGGTCGGACCCGGCGCCCGGCTCCGAGTAGAGGAGGCAAACCTGCGCGCCGCGAAGGAATTCCGGGATCATCCGCCGTTTCAGCGCTTCGCTACCGAACTGCATGATGCTGTTGGCGGGGATGTTGCCCCGATCCTGCCCGGCGCCTGGTGCGCCCACCTTGCGGAATTCGTTAATGACCGCGCTTGTCTCTTCCTTGCCGAGGCCGCGGCCCCAATAAGCGGCAGGCCAACTCGGCGCAGCCCAGCCCGCCGCGATTACATGGTCGAGCCAATCGCGCACAGAGCCGGCGGATCTCCCCTTGCCGGTCTCGGCGTCCCAATGCTCCGCCAGCCAATCGCGAACCTCTTTGCGGATCTCGTCCACGCTGTCGGTCATGCCGCTTTCTCCATCGCCGCGACATAGCGCTCGCGATACATATCCGATTGCCCGAAGAGTTGCGCGTCGGCGCGCGCACGACGCAGATATAGATGCGCTGGATGCTCCCAGGTGAAGGCGATGCCGCCGTGCATCTGGATCGCGGTCGCCGCTACTTGGCCGAAAGCGTCGGCGCAGGCGAACGCGGCGAGGTTGATCAGCACATCCTTGTCCGGCGCGTTCGATGCCAACGCCTGCGCGGCCGCTCGCGCCGCCGATGTGGCCGACTCCACCTCGATAAGCAGGTCGGCAGCCATGTGTTTCAGGGCCTGGAAGCCGCCGATCGGACGGCCGAACTGCACGCGGGTTTTAAGATAGTCTATCGTGATGTCGAAGATCCGCCGGCTCGCCCCGGCTTGCTCTCCAGCTAGAGCCACGCGCGCGAGGTCGAGCGCATGCTCCACCACCTGCTCATCGATGCCGCCGATCGCGCGCCCTTCCGCACCGTTGAAGGCGATACGTGAGAAGCGGAGCGTGCGATCCCACGTCTCGAGCGGCTGCAACTGCACGCCTTTCACGCCCGGCGCCACCTCGAAGCAGCCGACACCTTCGGACGTTCTGGCGACCACCAGCAGCAGATCCGCGACGTTGGCGGACAACACGAAGGAAGCAATGCCGTTCAAGCTCCAGCCGTTTCCCTGCCGAGCAGCCGTCACCTCCACACCCTCGGGCGTCCAGAGCCCCTCATCGCCGGTGAGTGCTACCGAGGCGATCGTCTCGCCGGAGGCGATCGCCGGCAGGATCCTCTCCTTCACGTCGGCATCGCTGGAAGCAGAGAGCAGTCCCGTCGCGAGGACTGCACTCGAAATCAGGGGGCCGGCGAGGAGCGCCGCCCCCGCCTCTTCCATCACGGACTCCATCTCGACCGGACCGGCGCCGATCCCGCCATGCTCTTCGGGCACCAGTAGCGCCGTAATCCCCATTTCGGCGATCGCCTTCCACAACGAGGGATCGTGCCCTGATTCCGTGGCCATTACGCGGCGCACCTCTGCCTCGCTGCACTTCTCGGAGAGCAATCGCGCAAATCCAGCACGGATCGCGCCGAGTTCCTCGGCCTCGATCATCGTCATATCCGACTTCCTCTGCTATTCACGGGATCGTAAATCCGACGACCTCCGTCGGTATATGGACTGGGACGTCGAAGCAAGTGCCTAGCGGGAAGATCGAGGCCGAGGACCGGGCTTCTCGGGGGCGGCCACGCGACCCCTCGATCGAGGAGCGCGTGTTCGACGCCACATTGTCGCTCTATGGGCGGGCGGGCTGGCTCGGCTTCAATTTGGATGCGGTCTCGCGTGAGGCGAAAGTCAGCAAGGATGCGCTCTATCGGCGGTGGAAGTCCCGCGAGGCGCTCCTCGAAAGTGCGCTTCGCTGCCGATGGAACTGGGTGGCCGACATCGATACAGGCGACATCCGTCAGGACTTTCTCGCGCTGGCATCAAGGACCTTCGAAACGTTTGCGGGGACCTATGGAGAGGTTGCCCTGCAGTTGCGGGCCGACGCTCGACGGTTCCACGAGGTTCGGGCGTTCGCCGAACCTTATCGGGCGCTCATGGTGCGCGAGGGACGCGGCATCGTCAGCCGCGCCATTGTGCGCGGGGACCTGCCGCCAGCGGCGAAACCGGGCCTGATCGTGGATTTGCTTATCGGCGGCGTTATCAACCACGTCGTTTCTACGCCAAGCGATCTGCGCGAACGCGTTTTCGAAGAGTCCGACGACTTTGTTCGCAAAATCGTCGAGATCATACTACAGGGGGTAAGGATAACCTTGGCTGGGTAACACGCAGAACCGGACGACCACACCACTGAAGTGAGAGAATGGCACTCTCGTAAGTGCGACTATGGCATCACACGCGAAGCCGCTTCTTGGTAGGGCGCACGGTGCTGATGTAGCGTGTTCTTCCTGTGTCGGCGGAGAACAGAGAACATTCCTATCTTAATTTCGCGCCGCTCGCGAGAAGGCGCCGCGGCGACAATATTTACATCCGAACGACTCGCCCAAGCGGCATCAACCGTTGAAATGCAGCTTGAGGCCAGCTTCGGCCCATTGCCGCTTGATCAGTCTGCCGGTCGTGGACAGCGTGATCCAGGCAGTGCACATGTCTGCACCACCGAACGCAATATTCGTCGTATAGGGATCGGGCGTGGGGGTCGTCTGCGTCACGCCATCGGGCGTAAAGCTAGTGATGCCGCCCTCGTGCAGTTGTGCGACGCAGATATTGCCGGCGGCGGTCACCGCAAGGCTGTCAAGTTCGACGAGTCCTGGCGCGGTGCCGACGAGGCGGCGCTGGTAGCGCGGCTCGGGTTTTGCCTGATACGCGTAGAGCCGAGCGCTGAAAGTTTCGGCGACGTAGACGGTGGCGCCGTCTGGCGAGAGACCGACGCCGTTATAGGAGCTGACGCCGCGATGAACGCGCGTGATGCGTTTTCCGTCTGGCAGCGCGTAATAGAGACCGCCAAATTCATGCGCGCCGTCGGTTATCCTGCCGAGATCGGTGAACCAGAAGCCGCCGGAAGCGTCGAAGACGAGATCATTGGGAGCGCTGAGCGGGACGCCGCCGCAGCTATCGTATAAACGCTCAGTCTTTCCAGTATTGAGATCCACGCGTTCGATACGGCCGCTTTCAGGCGCTTCCTTGTTGCCGAAGATGCCGATCGGCAAGCCGCCGTTATTGCAGACATAGAGTGCCCCATCGGGCCCGATCGCAGCGCCGTTGGGGCCGCCGCCGCACTGCGCGACGCGCTCCACGCGGCCGCTGCCCCAGCAGCGTGCGATGGTCCGCCCGGAGATCTCGACGACGATCACCGAGCCGTCCGCCATCACCACTGGTCCCTCGGGGAAGCCGAGCCCCTCCGCGACAACGGTGATCCCGTTGTCGGTCACGCCACCCTCCTATCGTGGCCCTGCCAATATCGGTCACGGATCAGCCGCTTGTAGAGCTTGCCCGTCTCATGGCGCGGCAGCTGATGCTCGAAATCCACCGAGCGAGGGCATTTGATGGGCGACAGGCGCGCCCGACACCAGGCGATCAGCTCCTCGGCGAACGCGGTGGTGGCATCGTTCCAATCGAGCGGCTGAACGACCGCCTTCACTTCCTCCCCCATCTCGGCACTAGGCACGCCGAGCACGGCGACATCCGCCACCTTCGGGTGCGTGGCGAGCAGGTTCTCGACTTCCTGTGGATAGATGTTCACGCCACCGGAGATGATCATGAAGCTCTTGCGATCGGTAAGGTAAAGATAACCGTCCCCGTCGACATAACCGACATCGCCGATCGTTGACCACTCAGGGTGTTCGGGATGACGCGAGTCGCGGGTCTTCTCCGGATCGTTCAGATAGTGGAAGTCCCAGCCACCAGAGAAATATATGGTGCCGGGCTGGCCCGCAGGTAGCTCCCGGCCATCCTCATCGCAGACGTGAATCACACCCCAGGCCGCGCGCCCGACCGAACCAGGCTTTTCCAGCCACTCCTGTGGGGTGATGAAGGTCGAGCCCGCACCCTCGGAGCCGCCATAATATTCATAGATGATGGGCCCGAGCCACTCGAGCATCTGTCGCTTGATCTCGATGGGGCAGGGTGCCGCCGCGTGGACGAGCGAACGAAGCGAGGAGAGGTCGTATCGCCTGCGAACCTCCTCCGGCAGGCGAAGCAGCCGAATGAACATCGTGGGTACCATCTGCGTAAAGGTGACGCGGTAGCGCTCGATTGCGGCGAGAGCAGCCTCAGGATCGAATTTGCGCAGGATGACGACCGTTGTTCCGAGCCGCTGTGCCATCGTAGAATAGGCCAACGGCGCGGTGTGATAGATGGGAGCGGGGGACAGCATCACGCTTTCCGGCCCAAGATGATATTGTTCTTCAAGTCGTTCGGCGAGCTGGTGCGGCTCGGTCGCAGGGCCGCCGGAAAGCGCGAGATGGACGCCTTTCGGTCGCCCTGTCGTCCCAGAGGAATAGACCATATGGTACCCCGCCTGCTCGTCGGCGATCGGAGTATCGGGAAATGCGGCGACAAGCAGTTCCCAGCGTGGGACACCTTTCATGGCAGTTCCGTAGCTAAGTACCTTGGAAACATGCTCTGGCAAGACGTCGACGAGCAGTGCTTCGGCCGCACCGATCGTGGCGTTCGTTACCAGCACATGGCTCGCGGAGTCTTTGAGAATATAGGCGGCTTCTTCGGCAGTGAGCTGCGTGGAAATCGGCACAATATAGAGCCCCGCGCGCTGAGCAGCCCAGTAAATCTCGAAATAGCCCAATATGTTGGGAAGCCAGATCGCCATCGTGTCGCCGTTGCGGAGGCCGAGGCTGCGCAGCAGGTGCGCGCCGCGGTTTGCACGTGCCTCGAGCTCGGCATAGCTCCAGCTTTCGCCGGTTTCCGCATCAATCGCAGCAGGCCGGTCCGGGGCGGACACGGCATGGAAGCGAGGGTGCATGGTCTCTCCGATCGATCATGGAAACAGGTGCCAGCGACGTCTTCTAGTCCGTTCGCGACTCTTCGGCATCATGTGGCTTTGATCGACCAGCCCGGTGGAACAGCATAGGCAATCTCTCCGCCGATCAAGAGACGTCAGGCGTGCGAATCAGCGCGGGCCCACGAACTCCTTGTCACCATCTAGTCCGACCGATAGGTGCTGGTTGAGATATATATCCAACTGGTTCAACCGATCGTGCGCACGTTGGCGGTCGGGGCGGCTGGAGAACGAGCCGAAGTGAATGAAGAACTGAGCCTAACTCGGAGCGGCATGACGGCTTCATCCAGCGACGAGGCCGAGGTGCCCCTAGCCCGCGTTCCCAAGACGGCGGAGATCGTGGCCGACCATATCCGTAGGCGGATAATTAGGGGCGAACTCAAGGAGGGCGATTTCCTTCCTCCCGAAGGCCAGCTCATGACGACGTTGCGTATCTCGCGTCCCACGCTGCGCGAAGCGTTTCGCGTGCTCGAGACGGAGCGCCTAATCTCGATCGTGCGCGGCTCGCGAAGCGGCGCGCAGGTTCATCGACCACGCGTTGCGAGCGTCTCACGCTATGCAGGCTTCGTTCTGCAAGCGGAGGGGACGACGATTACGGATATCTACGATGCTCGGCTCGCGATCGAGCCGTTTTTGGCGCGCCGCCTCGCGGAACAGCGGCCTGAAGGCGCGACGGATCAGCTGCGTGCCGAGACCGATCGTCTTACCCAATTGGTCGAGGACGAGCGCTATATTGACTTCATGATCGCGATCGCGGCTTTCCACCGGCTGCTCGTGGAAGTGAGCGGCAACCACACGCTGCTGTTCCTGACCAAGATGCTGCAGGATGTGCTCGCCCGGCACCAAGTGGAATTCTTCAAGGTTCGGGTCATGCCGGACGCGGAGCAGCGCCGTCGATCCCTTTGGGGTATCCGGTCGTTTCGCAGGCTGATCGAACTGATCGACGCAGGCGACGCTAATGGGGCCGAAGCACATTGGCGTCTGCATCTTGTGAATGCCAATGCCTCCTGGGTGCCGGAGGATCTCCGGAACAAGGTGATCGACGTTCTCGGCTAGCCGTTGCGTCACCGGATCGGAGCCTGCCATCCGCGAATCGCCTTGCATCGCTGGTCATCCATCTTCATGGCTGACTGTGAGATCGCTAACCAGGTTCACCAACACTCCGGCGTGGCGGCGTTTAGCCTCGATGGAAAGGGCAAAATGCAAATTGGCGGCGTTCACGCGATCGTAACCGGCGGCGCTTCCGGTCTCGGTCATGCGACAGCGAGCGCGCTCGCCCGCGCGGGCGCCAAAGTGACGATATTCGATCTGAACGAGCAGGCGGGAGAGCAGATCGCCGGCCAGATTGGCGGGCAATTCGTCAAGGTTGACGTCACCAGTGAGGAACAGGCGATCGCGGGCTTCGAGAAAGCGCGGTTGAGCTTCGGGCAGGAGCGTGTCCTCGTCCACTGCGCCCAAACGTCGCGTGGTGGAAAAACGGTCGGCAAGGACAAGGAGAAGGGCGGATTCAAGCGCCTATCCACGGAGGACTATGCCTATGCCGCTCAAGGCATCCTGGTCGCAAGCTATCGCATGGCATCGCTCTCCGCATTGGGCATGGCCGAAGCGAAACCGCTCGAGGACGGCGAGCGCGGCGTCATAACGCTCACCGCTTCCGCCGCCGCGCAGGATGCTCAGGTCGGACAGGTCGCCTACGGGTCATGCAAGGCCGGCGTGAACGGGCTGGTGCTCCCGATGGCGCGCGATCTCATGGATCTTGGGATCCGCGTCAATTCGATCATGCCCGGCATCTTCGCAACCCCGCCAATGCTCGGCGCTCCGCCCAACGTGCTCGAGGTGCTTTCCGCATCGGTTCCGTTTCCAAAGCGGCTCGGCAAGCCGGAGGAATTCGGCAGCCTTGTGCTGGAGCTTTGCCGGAACAGCTATTTCAACGGTCAGAACATCCGGCTCGACGGCGCTATCCGCATGCCGCCGCGCTAATAGTAGGTTCGCCCCGTCTGGAGAGCAGAGATGAGCTTGCCTGGCCATCATCGGGTCTACGAAGCGCCCGCATTCGATACGCCGCCGTTGCCGCCGGACATGCTTGCCGGGAAGGTGGCGTTGGTGACTGGCGGGGGTTCGGGCATGGGCCTCGGCATGGCGATGGCGCTGGCGCAGGCCGGCGCCTCGATTGCGGTATTCGGCCGCACCGCCGAGACCGCCGAGAAGGGCGCCGAGGAGCTGCGTGCGCTCGGGCGGCCGATCGGCGCCTACGTTGGCGATGTCCGCAAGCCCGATGATATCGCTGCTGCTTTTGACGCGGCTGAGCGTGAGTTGGGTCTTGTCACGATCCTCGCGAACAATGCTGGCGCGAATTACCCGGTACTGGCGGAGAGCGTATCGCCGGGACAGTGGCGATCGGTGACACGGATCGCGATTGACGGCAGTTTTCTATGCTCGACCGAATTCGCCCGACGCCTGATCGCTGCGCGCGAGGGCGGCGCGATCGTGAATAACTCCGCGCAATATATCTGGTCGGGCTTTCCGGGCGATGCCCATTCCGCCGCCGCCAAGGCGGCAATCGCGACGATGACGGCGGCACATGCGGCCGACTGGAAGCGGCACGGCATCCGCGCGAATTGCGTGGCCGCCGGCTTCTTTCCCCATGCTCGTTCGAACACTTCCAACGTGATGGAGGACCGAACTGGACTGATGATCCCGGTGGGCCGGGTCGGGCGGATGCGAGAATTCGGATGGGTTTCCGCTTTCCTCTGCTCGCCGCTCGCAGCCGGCATTACCGGCGAGACGCTGATGATCGACGGCGGCGACAGTTTGCGCCGTCAGCTGATGAGCCCCGCGTTCGAGCCGCCGCGGGATCGCGAAAATCCCTGGGGGAACGTGCCATGAACGTTATCAGCCACTGGCTGGCTGGCCGTCGCGGCATCGTGGCTGGAGGTGGCGAAGCCGCCGACTATGTAGCGGACGCGCTCGCCCTGGCGGGGGCCGCAGTCGCGCGGATCGCTGATCCGTCGACCGACGCCTCCGACATTGCGGTGGCGTTCGACACCGCGCAGGCGAAACTCGGCGGCACCATCGATCTGCTCGTCCATGCCGGCGTTGCGATGGCCCCCGTCTCGGCGGAGACGATCGATCTCGACGGTTGGCGTGCCACCCTCAGCGCCGATATCGATGGCCGCTTTCTGTTCACGGCCGAACTCGGTCGCCGTCTTATCGCCGCAGAGCTCCCCGGTTCCGTGCTTTTCCTCATGCCATCTTCGCATATCTCGGGTGGCCGTTCTGCCGGCGCGGCGGCCGACGGTGCGCTCGCCAACCTCGTCAAGTCGCTTGCGGTTGAATGGGCAAGGCTCGGCATCCGCACCAACGCCATCCGCAGTCGCGCATGCGAACCCGGCGGGTTGAGGGAGGAGTCGGTGAGGCGTTCGCTCGGCTACCTCTCGGCCTATCTGTCGAGCGGCTACGGCGCCTATATCACAGGCATCGTGATGGGAACCGACGAGCTCCCGCCCGAACGTTCAAGTGGCGATTGACGTGATGGGCCCACATTGACACTGATGTGTCAAATGGAGCGCTGCCGATGGACGCAACTCACATGGCCGAGGCCGATTCGCTCGCAGGTCTGGCCGACGCCGAACGCCTAACGGCTTGGCTCGACGCGAATGTGCCGGAGCTCGGGCACGGCCCGCTCGCGCTCAAGAAGATCCACGGCGGCACGAGCAACGTCATTCTGTCACTCGATCGCGGAGCGGACGTGATGGTCCTGCGCCGGCCTCCGATCGTCCCGCCGCCGGGCTCGGAAAAGTCGGTGCTCCGAGAGGCGCGGGTCCTCACGGCACTGACTGGCACGCGGGTGCCGCATCCCCATTGCTACGCGCATTGTACGGACCCATCGGTGATCGGCGCCCCCTTCTACGTGATGGAGCGCGTGCCGGGCTGGGCCGCCGAGATCCACAACGAGCATATCCATCATCGGTCGCCGTTTGATGCCATGCCGGGCGAATGGGGCATTGCCTACGCCATGGTCGACGGGCTCATCGCGCTAGCAAATGTCGACTACAAGGCTGTAGGACTTGAGGATTTCGGCAAGCCTCAGAATTATCTGGAGCGTCAGGTCGATCGATGGGAAAGCCAGCTGCTGAGCTACGGCAAGCTATACAATTATCCGTATCGCGAAATTCAAGGCTACGCATATACGCGCGACTGGTTGCGCGCCAACATCCCGGACGATTTTACGCCCGGGATCATCCATGGCGACGTCGGCACACCGAACGCCCTGTTCGCGTTCGACCGGCCAGCGCGTCTGACCGCGCTTATCGATTGGGAACTCTCGACGATCGGTGATCCGCTGATCGATCTTGCCTGGTTCACCAACAAATTGCGTGACGAGGAGGAACCGAGCCACGTCGATCCGGATGCGCTTTATAGTATTGCGAATATGCCGACCAGGCAGGAGCTTATGCGCTATTATGCCGCTGGAACTGGTCGTGACATGAGAAATTTCCACTATTACTGTTCGCTAGCATTGTTCAAGGGTGCGTGCATCCTTGAATATAAGGTTGCGCAAAGCACGGCTGGCATCTTGCCGTCTGAAACTGGGCGGTTCTTTGACAAGCTGGTGCGCGGAAATCTTGATAAGGCCGAGCGGCTTTGTCGCCGTCACGGCTGAAAGCAGACGGGAGGAGCGGGATGATCGACTTTTCGGTGGAGCCGGATTTCCAGCAGAAGCTCGACTGGATGCTCGATTTTGTGAAGCGGGAGTGTGAACCGCTCGACTTCCTGTTCCCGCATCACGGGGATCCCTATGACACGAAGAACGCCAAGAGCCGCGCGATTATTCGCCCGTTGCAGGATGAGGTGAAGAGGCAGGGACTGTGGGCGTGCCATCTCGACACGTCCCTCGGTGGCAAAGGCTATGGCCAACTCAAGCTCGCGCTGATGAACGAAATCCTCGGTCGGTCCTATTGGGCTCCCACCGTGTTCGGCACTGCGGCCCCCGACACCGGCAACGCCGAAATTCTCGCGATGTTCGGCACCGAGGAGCAGAAGCGGAGATACCTCCAGCCGTTGCTGGAAGGCGAGATCGTCTCGACTTTCTCGATGACCGAACCGCATGCCGGCGCCGATCCCAGGGAATTTACCTGCCGCGCCTGGCGGGAGGGCAACGATTGGGTGATCGAGGGCGAGAAATGGTTCTCGTCCAACGCACGCTATGCCGCTTTCCTGATCGTCATGGCGGTTACCGATCCGGCATCTGAGGCGCATCGCCGGATGTCGATGTTCGTCGTTCCGGCGGAGACCTCAGGTATCGAGATCATCCGTAATGTCGGCACGATCGGGGACTCCCTGGCCGGCGACACCGGCACACACGCGCATATCCGCTATAACAAGGTCCGGGTGCCCGCCGATGCAATTCTGGGCGGCCCGGGCATGGGTTTTCAGGTCGCGCAGGCGCGGCTCGGCGGCGGTCGCGTCCACCACGCGATGCGCACGGTAGGAAAATGCCAGCGCGCTCTGGAGATGATGATAGCGCGAGCCCGTTCGAGGCGGACCCAGGGCAAGGAACTCTCGGAACATCAGTTCGTGCAGGGCATGATCGCCGATTCCGCGATCGAACTCGAGATGTTCCGTCTGCTCGTGCTCAAGACCGCCTGGATCATCGATAGCCAGCCACATGGCGCGGCGCGCACGCACATCGCAATGTGCAAGGTGGAGATGGCGAAGGTCTATCACGACATCGTGCGCCGCGCGATTCAGGTCCATGGCAGTTATGGCGTCACAAATGAGACTCCGCTCGCCAGCATGTGGGAGAGCCTACTCAGTCTTGGTCTCGCCGATGGACCGACCGAAGTTCACAAGGTACAGGTCGCCAAGGCGTATCTCAAGCGAGTGGAGCCTTATGAAGGTGTGTTCCCGCCAGAGCATATCCCGACGCGGCTGGCGGAAACACAAGAGCGTTACGCCGAGATATTGGAGCAGCCGCTGACGCTTGAGGCGCTGGGATGAGCCAAATCGATCCGCTGTTCGACTTTACCGGAAAGGTCGTGCTCGTCACCGGCGGCAGCCGCGGCCTCGGACTTGAAATGGTGAGAGCCTTCGCGAGCCGCGGCGCTGACATCATCGTCGCGAGCCGCAAGTTGCAGAACTGCGAGGCTGTTGCGGCCGAGGTGCGCACGCTGGGTCGCCGCGCGATCGCCTATGCCGCGCATGTCGGAAAATGGAACGAGATCGACCAGCTGATCGATGCCGCCTACGCCGAGTTCGGGGGGATCGATATCCTCGTCAACAACGCCGGCATGGGACCGCGCATGCCGAGTCATGATGTGACCGAGCAGCTGTTCGACAGCGTGGTCAATCTGAACTTCAAGGGCCCGTTCCGGCTTGCCTCACGGATAGGCAAACGCATGTTCGACGGTCCGGGCGGCTGCATCATCAACGTATCGTCCTCTGGCGGATCCATGCCGCTGCCCGAGATCGTGCCTTATGGTTGCGCCAAGGCGGCGCTGAACGCGATGACGCTAAGCCTCGCGCACGAATATGCTCCCAGGGTCCGCGTCAACACGCTTTCGGCCGGACCGTTTCTTACCGATATCGCCAAGGCGTGGACGGATGAGGCGCGTGAAAAGTCGAACAACGCGGTCGGCCATCCCGGTCAGCCCGAGGACATCGTCACCTCCGCGCTGTTTCTCGCGTCACCCAGGTCAAGCTATGTCACAGGTGCGCTCGTCCGCTGCGACGGCGGGACGTGGTGAGCGGCGGTTCGGGATCGCAGCATCCGTCATGGATGCAGGAGCGCGACGGATCTGCTGTGACTTTACCACGGCAACTGGCTTACGAGACGGGGTTTCACCGGGATCGACGGCTTCAGCCGAGACCGATCACGCCCTTGGCGGCAAAGGCTCCGATCTCTTCCTCGCCATAACCGAATTCGCTCAGAACGGCATGCGTATCCTGCCCGGTCAACCCTGCGTCGGTCGCGACAGTCGTCGAACGCGAGAAGCGGAGGAAGGGCTTGATCCTCGGCATCTCGTCAAACAAAGGGTGCCGTGTCGTCGTGACAAGACCCATCTCCCAGCCGGGCGTGTCCTCGTGCATGTAATTGGCTTCCGGCGGACCTTTTCGACATCGCACACAGGCAACGCCTGCCGCACAGAGGCTTTCTTCCCACGCGTCTGCCGTGCGCGTGGCGAAGATCGATGAAAGCGCTTCGGCGAGCGCTTCATCTTGAGCACTACGGGCAGTCGCGTTTACGAAGCGCGGATCACTAGCGAGCGCGGCGCCGCCTGGAAGCGCCGCAATCAGCCGGTCCCACTCCTTCAGCTGAGGCGCGGCGAGAAAAACCCAATCGTCGGCAGCTTCGTACAGCCGGTACAGCGCGGAATAGCCATAGAGATTGGAATCGGACTTCGCCGGCTCCGGCCGGCCGGCATATTCGATCATCACCGGCGACAATCCGTGTGCGGTGCTCGATAGCATCGAGGTGAACAAATCCTGGCCCTCGCCATCGCCGCGTTCGCGAGCGAGCAGACCTAGCAGCATCGTCGTTCCTACCGAGAGAGCTGCGAGACCATCGGAGTTGCCGACGCCCATTACTGCCGTACCAAGCTGATTGGCCGCGCGGCGGATCTCCATCATGTTCATGTCGGCATTCTCGGGAATGACCGGTCCGGCGTTTCGCCAAGCTATGCCTGCCGCCGCGCCGATCGTCGGCGCGAACGCCGGGCGGCGCGCATAGGGGCCATCGATCCCATAGCCTGGTGCGCTGTGATAGATGAGGCGAGGATTGATCGCGCGCAGCGTATCGGGGTCAAGGCCCAGTCGCTCCGCGACGCCGCCGCGGAACGACTGCAGCACGATGTCCGCATCGGCGATGATCCGATGGGCGATCGAACGGCCTTCCGGCGTCGCGAGATCGACTGCGACGGACTCCTTGCCCATCAGGCATCGTAGCGCGCCGATTTCCGGAAAAGGCAGCATCATGCGAAGCGGATCGCCATTCAGCTCTTCAAGCTTGATGATACGCGCGCCGAGCTCCCCGAGCAGTGTCGCGCCGAACGGCGCCGCATAATAGGTCGCGAGCTCGACGATCGTAACCCCCTCAAGCGGCAGATTGCCGGAGCGCACATCGCCGGCGATGCTCCGGGGAGCAGGGTGTGTTGCTGCGGCCTCCCGGCGGATAGCCTGATCATGCTCGTTCAGCCGCGGTGCCGGCCGGTCGACGATCGCAGCCGTACGCGACAGCAAAGCGAGCGGTCCCGGCGCGCGCAGCGCTCCAAGATCGCGGTCCTCAACGTCGAGCACCATCTTGTTCCAAAGCATCTGAGGATGCTGAAGTAACTCGGTGTCTCGACGGAACATCTCACCCCAGACATTTGGTTCGCGATCAAACTCCGCCAGCCATTCGTCGGCAGTCTTGCTGCGCACGGTGGTGAGCAGCATCTCCCAAAAACGAGCGCGTTGCTCTTGCGTGCTGAAATTCGGAATCTCCTTCCATTCGGGATCGTCGAACATCCACTCGAGCCCGAACATTCGCATCATTGCGCGGAACAGCCGATCCGTGGTCTGCGAAAATTGCAACCAGCGTCCATCCTTGGTGAGCGCGATCAGGAGGCGAAACGAAAGACCTCCGGTTGGCACGCCATCCCGGATGCGAGGCGGCTGCTCTAGCTCGCCGCCGAACTTGGTGATCGCCGCGCGCGAGAACCAGCCAAACGGATCGTAGGCGGTCAGCGCCTGCGCAAGTGATGTCTCGACATGTTGGCCCCGGCCGCTGGCCTCTCGTTCGTAAAGCGCGGCGAGAATACCCTGCAGGGCGAGCTGGGTGGCGGCGAAGGAGGCATATTCGACAGCGCCGAATGCTGGTCCGGGCCGGTCCGCCATTCCCTCCATCGCCCAAAGCGCGCCGAATTTGGCATTGATTATCGCGTCATAGCCGGCGACATGTGAATAGCGATTGTCACGACCGAAGCCTGTTATCGCGCAGTGGACGAGCCGAGGGTTGGCAGCTGCGAGGCGATCGTAGCCGATGCCGAGCCGATCGGACGTGCCCGGCTTGAACGCCTCGATTACGACGTCCGCCTCGGCGCATAGCGCGCGCGCGGTCTCGACGTCCGAAGCATCCTTGAGATCGAGCTGGAGCGCGCGCTTGCCTCGGCCCCACAGAGGCCACGCAGCCTCGCTTCGCAGTGGGTGACCGCCCATCGGCTCGATCTGAACAACGTCCGCGCCGAAGTCGGCAAGGATCTGGCTCGCCTGCACGCCGGTGCGCACCAGCGAAAAGTCAACCACTCTGATTCCGCTAAGCGCGCCCACGTCAAGCCTTCTCGAAGTTCGGCAGTTCCCAGCCGTCGTTGATCGATGTCCAGACCACCTTCACCTTCATGCCGATCGCGACTTCATCGGCATCGCCGACGAAATTCGCGACGAGGCGGGCGCCGTGCCCCTGCGTGCCGTCGATGTCGACGACGATCGGCACGTAGACGAAATCCGGAACGTCTGGATAGGGAGACTTGGTGCAGATCGCATAGCTGAAGATAGTGCCCGTCCCCGGTAAGTCCGGCCATTCGATCCGATTGCTCTGGCATTCGGGGCAATAGGGCGTCGGCGGAATGCGGCAGTGGCCGCAGTTGGCGCAACGGCAGGTCGTCAGACGATGCTCACGCGCGGCCTGCCAGAACGGTTCGGTGTAGGGATCCGTGGCGATACGGATGTGGTCGCCCGGCAGAGCGGAGGCCGGTCCGTAGTTGCTCATAACTTACCTCCGCAGGATCATACCGGATGTCGGGATTGCGGCAGGGCCGCCGGTGACCAGCGCGAACTCGGCGTCCTCGACCTGGTTGACGGCCGTTCCCCGCAACTGTTCGACCGCCTCCCGCACATGCGTCATGCCGATGATATAGGCTTCGGATAGCTGACCGCCGTGCGTGTTGAGCGGGATTGCACCCGGCTGTTTGCGATTCGCGTAGCGCAATTTGCCGGAGAGCACGAAGTCGTTACCCTCGCCCTTTTCGCAGAACCCGTAATCCTCGAGCTGCATCAACACCATGGCCGAGAAATGATCGTAGAGGAGCGCGACGTCGATATCCTTCGCCGTGAGGCCGGTGTCGGCCCACAAGCGGTCTGCGACCGGCTTGTGACCGGATGAGGCGAACGTCGGATCCGGCATGCCCATCCAGCCAAATGCGCGCCCCCACGCGCGGGTGCCACCGTGGCGCGAGGCGTGGATATAGACGGGCTTCTGCCGCAGATCCTTGGCGCGTTCCGCCGTCGTCGTGATGAAGGCAACCGCGCCATCGGTTTCTAGGCAGAAATCGAGGCGGCACAGTGGATCGGCGAGCATCGGCGAAGCGAAATATTCCTCGCGTGTGAGCGGTTTACGCCGCACCGCGGTCTCGCGAGGCATTGCGTGCTCGCGCTGTGTCTGAACGATCTCGAAGAAGGCATCGCGGGTCGTGCCGTAGAGGTGCATGTGACGCCGGGCGAGCACCGACATCAGATGTCCCGGCCCGACTAGACCCGATGGTTGCATGAAGCTGTTGTGGGCGGTGGGCGCTGCTTGGCCGAACACCGTGCCGAGGCGCGACTGAGGAAGTTGCTGCAGTGCCATGACGGAGACGACGTAGGTCGCATCGCCGTTCATGATAGCTGCCGTCGCGAGCCCGCCCGTTCCCGCCATGCCACCGCCGCCGGAAGTCAGCGCCGCGGTGAAGCCGACCTCGCGGATGCCGAGCTGCTCCATGAAGTCCGCCGTATCCATCTTGCCGGTGTAGCCGGCGCCGGCGCCCGAGTAATAGGCGAAGCCGTCTATGTCCTTGACGTCGATGCCGGCGTCCGCGCAGGCCGCCATGATCGCTTCGCCGGCCAACTGGTCGGTGGTCTGCGGCCAGCTCTGTCCGCGCACATAGTAAGGGGTCGCGCCGATCCCGACGATCGCGCACTTATCCCGATTTACCCAGGCCACGGGGCGCTCCTCTTCGTTGTTGAACGCCTTATCGAATGCGAGGCGGCGTCAGACCTTTCTGGCAACCGCCATTCCACCGGCGAACTTGCGTGCCCTTTAAAACAGGTCTCTGTTATTGAGGAAAGAGGTTTTTCAACGAGTGTCAGCCGATCCACGCGGCGACGAGCAGCGATCGCTCGATGGCCACCGCCCGCGCCGCAATCTCGTCGTGCGCCAGCACGGCGCCGCATAGCGCTAGCTGCAGTCGCCTGCTCTCCCGCCGATCGGCCGGGACCCGATAGAATTTGAGATCTCTCTCCAATCCGCCAAAGGCGAACGATATTTGGTTCATCAACACCATTACGGGGTTGGCTGTCATTCGAACGATCGTCGATCCGAGCATCACCTCCGAGTCGATCATGTCGCGGATGCTGTCCCCTTCGCCGTCCCGCCCCGCAAGTTGATCGCGTATTGCCTGCAAATCCGCCCTTAACTTTACATCTCTGCAGAGGGCGGCAAGCGCGGCGACTTCAGGCATCAGCAGCCGACTGACTAAATGCATCTGCTTAAGTGTCGCGTCGTGCAGCCGAAGATAGCGGGCCGGCGCGCGGATCGCGTCGGCTGCATCCGGGCGAGTCGCGTAGAACCCGCCGCGCAAGCCACGGCGCACCGCGATCAGGCGATCAGACTCCACGACCTTCGCGGCCTGGCGCAAGGTTGGTCGGCTGACGCCAAACCGCGCGAGCAGCGCATCCTCGGCACCGATCAGTTCGCCCTCGCCATGTTCGAGGCTCAATGCCTCGAGCTGCTCGATCAGCTTGGCGACGCGCGTCCGGCGTCGATCAGTCGCACGGTCGCCGTTCATTCGTCACACCCCTGTAGTGACATTTAGCAAAAACAGGTATCTATTCTTCGTGATCAGGCGCATAAAAGCCAGTGAGAGTCGAGCCGAGAGGGATTCGCCATGAAGCATTTCGTGTTCAGCGCAGACAGTCACGTGATGGAGCCGAGGACTCTCTTTTTGGACGCGCTGCCGGCTTCGCTCAAGGGCCACGCCATGCAGGCGAGGAAGGTCGACGACTTCATCGTCACCGGAACCGACCACAAAGTCATTTACAAGCTACGCGTCGGGTTCAACGACGAGAAGAAACTAGGCGATAACGAGCGACTGGGAATTCGCGATCTCGGCGGTCGCCTGATCGACATGGAAAAGGACGGCATTGATGCGGAGATTTGCTTCCCGTCGCTCGGCCTGTGGCTCTACTGCCTCGACGACCCCGAGGCGGAGGCGGCATCGTGCCGCATTTACAATGATTGGAACGACGGCTTTTTAGGCGGTCATCTTGATCGCTTCGTTCGGTGCGGGATGCTGCCGGTGCAGGACTTTTCCAACACGAGGCAGGAGCTTCAATATCTCGCCTCGAAGGGCTTTACCGCGGCAATGCTGCCGGCCGTGATGCCGAAGGCGCTGCCGAAATATAATGATCCCAGGTGGGACGAGATTTTCGCGCTTGCTGGGGAGCTCGGCATTGTGTTCGTGCTTCACACCGGCACCGGCCTTGAAACGGTACAAGGTGAGCGCGGGCCCGGCGCGGCGGTGATCAACTACAGCTCGCAGGCGACCGACGCCATCGGCAGCTGCATGTATCTCGTCGCGGGCGGCGTGCTCGATCGCAACCCCAAGGCAAAGGTCGCGTTCATCGAAAGCGGCGCGAGCTGGCTCGCGGCGATCGGCGAGCGCATGGACGAGGTCTTCGAAGCGCACCATGATTTCGTCCGGCCGGCTTTGGGACGTAAACCCAGCGAGATCATCAATGATCAGATCTGGGCCTCCTTTCAGCACGATAAATCCTGTATCCTGTCGCGTCGCATCGCGCCCAACATCATGTTTGCTTCCGATTATCCGCACTCGGAAGGCACCTTTCCCCACACGCGAACGGCAATCGAGCGGCTCTTCGCGGACGTCGACATCTCGGATGCGGACAGGGCGGCCATCCTCGGCGGGAATGCGGCCAACTTGTTCCGCCTGCGGAACCCCGCACTTGCTTCAGCCGCTGCCTGATGTCCACTGCCGCGATGGGATTGGCTAACTTCAGGGGCTTGGCGGCGCCTGCGAACCCCATCGGCGTCTCTCCGATACGGCGTGCGATGTCCCTGCGGCGGACGTCTTCGATAGACACGAGCTGGCCTGACGGCGGCGGCAAGCCGATGCTCATGCACGGGCACGCCCGCGACGTCTTTACGGCGGCCGAGGGTGGCGCGATCCGGATCGTGGCCGAGGACGACGTTCGCATCCTCGCTGCGGCGACGCGCGAAATCCTCGATATCGCCGCCTCTCGTCGAGATCCGGAGGTGAAGCAACTCGTTGGCCAGAAGGGCGGCGGTTATCTGCGCGGGGTCCTCGCGCAACTGCTGCCCGACGAACTGGCGCAGGGATCGCCGCTCAACTTGCTGCTTGACGATTTCTCGGGAGCGAGCCTGGTTGCCGGCTGGGCGTGGTCGCGCTGGGTTCCGGATTGGCAGGCGCAGGTCCGCGGGCAGGCGCCGGCACCCGACGAGCGGCAGCGGAAGATGCAGGGCATCTGCTCGGGATTTCAGCCCGGCGCGTCGAGTCTCGCCGACGACGGCAGCGAGGATGCCGTCGAACAGAGCAGCGCCATCGTGATGTCGCTGCCGCGGTCCGACGATCCGGACGGTTGGCACGCCCTTGATCCGCAGGCCGAAGGCGTAGGGATGCGTCGCGCACGCCGGATCGACGTCTGGCTTGACCGGGATTTGGTACGCATGGATGTCGGTTTTCAGGACTCCGCCACCAATCCAAAAGGTGGTCCTGACCGCATCGCTATTCATGAGTATCATGTCCAGGCCACGGCTGATCTCGAGACCTTCACTTTGCGTTCAGTGATCGCCGATCCGCGCGTGCTGCCCTATCGGGAGTGTCCTGGCGCGTCTCCGAACGTCGGAGTGATGATCGGAACACGCCTCGCCGACTTGCGGTTGGCCGTGCCACGTCGGCTGTCGGGTATTGTCGGCTGCACACACCTAAACGATGTGCTGCGTTCGTTATCCGACGTACCCCGGCTCGTGGCGAAACTTCATGAGCAAGTATCCGGTTCGGCGTAATCGCGCTTCCTTAGATGCGGGCAGCATCGCCGATATTGCCGGTGAGATGAACGCGAGTGTGTGAGGATCAGGTGAGCGTTTTAGCTTGCCCGGCATGTTGATGCCGTCATGCACCTGAACGGTGCGCGGCAGTTGGTGATAGCGGCCGCGGTGGCAAACCTCTTCGCGAACCGACCCTCGCCCGGGGAGAAGCTGACATTCAGCTCAGGACTGCCCTGACGCCAGTTTTGCCTCTTCGAGGTTCTTGCGAATGGCGGCGTCGAGCCCGGCAAAGGAATCGATCCAATCCGGATCGGCGCTATCACCAATGGCGGCGATCCGCTCGTCATGTGCTGCCTGAAGCCTGTCGCGCCAGTCGGCGTGGGTAAAAACGTAATATTCTCGGGCTTTGATCGCGGCTATGACGCGGCGGACGACTGCGTTGGGGTCCATCCCGCTCTGATGGAGCGCGCCGACATTCTGCGCGCGGGTGGTGCTGCCGGTCACTCGGCCGATGACTTCCTGGCTCAGCTTCGTAAACTCAGTCGCGATCACGCCCGGAAGCACGAGCGAAACGCCGACCGGGCCGTCCGCCAGCTCGCCCCGAAGCGAACCCGCCAGCCCGACCAGCGCATGTTTCGAGGCATCGTAGGAAGACAGGCTGGGGTTCGAGAGCAATCCCGCCATTGATGCCATAAAGACGATGTGCGAATCATCGCCGCGCTTCAACATCCGCGGCAGCAGCGTGCGGCAGCCCAGAAAAGGGCCATAGGCGTTGACGTCGAGCACCAGCTTCCAGCGCCTCGGATCGTCTTCGGCGACGATGCACCCAGCGCCAATCCCGGCGTTACTCACAAACAACCTGATCTGTCCGAGCGCGGCCTCAGCCTCGTCGGCTACCCGCGCCCACTCGGCAAAGTCGGTTACGTCTAGGTGAAACGGGCGAACCCTATCGGCAGGGTAGTCGGCGGCGACAGCCTCGGCCCGGCCAAGGTCCAGATCGGTGGCGGCGACGTTCATGCCTTCCGCGACGAGCGCGCGGACGAATGCCGTGCCGAGGCCTCCGCCGGCGCCGGTGATAAGAGCGGTCCGCCCCTCCAGAATTTTCACTCTGCCTCCGTCTGCGCAGCGATTGCCGCGCGGATCGATGCGCTATCCGAAACCGTGGCAATCAGCGGCAGATGCATCGAGATCTGAACCTGATGCGTGTCGGCCGTGCCGCCGGAGGTGCAATCCTCCGCGATCACGACGCTGTAGCCAAGGCCGACGGCTTCAGTGGAGGCGCCCGGCAGCGCAACGTTGGTCGAGACGCCGGCGAGCACCACCGTATCGATCCGGTGCCGGCGGAGCGTTGCGTCGAGCATCGTGCCGGTGAAAGGCGACATGCCATGATGACGCTCGCTGACAATATCGCACGGCTGGACCGGAAGATCATCGTGCACGGCTGCGAAGCGAGTGCCGGTAACGAGCTTGCCCTCTTTTGCAAGACGCGCGGCCAGCACACAATTTATTGTCCAGCCGCTCGGATCTTCCGGCATCGTGATAAGACAGTGGACGACCGGCAGACTTGCGGCTCGGAAGGACGCAGCCAATTCGGCGATCTTCGCGATGATCCCGCGCGCCGCGACCTGTTCCGCGAGCGGCGAAAACGAGTAGCCGATGTTGGTGATGCCGTTTTGGCATTCGGAGATCACCAGCGCCGCGCGCTGCCCCTCACCGAGCCCCTTGACCGTCATACCATCGTACCTCCTGTCGCGGAAATCACCTGCCCGTTGATCCAGCGGCTATCATCGGAGGCTAGGAAAGCGACGATGTCGGCCAAATCTTCGGGTTCTCCGACCCGCTTCGCGGGATGTGCGCGCGCTGCGGCTCGCATCGCGTCGATCCCCATTCCCCCGGTGATCATATCCGTGTTGACCATGCCGGGCTGAACCGTGTTCACCGTGATGTGCCGGTGGGCCAACTCGACCGCCCAAACTCTCGAGAAAGCTTCCACCGCCGCCTTCGAACCGCCATATGCGGAAAGCCCCGGCACGCGGCAGAGCGCGGTAGAGGAGGAAAAGTTGATGATCCGGCCGCCGTCGCGGATCAGGGGAAGCAGGCTTTGGGTGCTGAAGAAAAGGCCGCGCGTGTTAAGCGCAAAGATCCGGTCGAAATCCTCGATGCTGATGTCGGAGAGTTGGCCGTGCCGCCCCGCCGTGCCGTGGCCGGCATTGTTGACCAAAATGTCGAGATGACCGGCCAGATCCTCCACCTGTCGGCTCATCCGATCGATGTCCGAGATGTTAGAGATATCTGCTTCTATGATCGAGGCGTCGCCGCCGTTGTGGCGGATGGTCGCGGCGACCTCTTCAGCCTTTTGCGCGCTTCGCGAGAAGTTGATGATCACGCGTGCGCCGTCTTGCGCCAGCCGCTTCGCGACCGCCGCGCCAATACCGCGGCCGCCCCCGGTGACCAGCGCTATCTTCTCAGCAAGCCTTCTCACTCCGCTCTCCTGCTCGCTAACTACGTCGACTAGCGAGAAGCAGGAAGCAGTTTCAAGAGCTCTCGCCGTCCGCTATCGGTGTCAATGCGAGAGGAAGAATGGCGCAATCGGCATCGATCATCGTCGAGCGGGACGGGGCGGTCACCACAGTCACGCTCAACCGGCCCCACGTCCTGAATGCAATGGACACACCGATGCATCACGCTCTCCAGGCAGCGTTCGACGCCTTCGCTGCGGATCGTAGCCAACGCATCTGCGTGGTCACGGGCGCCGGCGAGCGTGCGTTCTGCGCCGGCTCGGATTTGAAATACGCGACCGAAATGGCCGCAGCCGGGCGCCGCGAAGAGATGGTCTATCCCGCCAATGGTTATGCCGGACTGACGCAACGGTTCGATCTGGACAAGCCGATCATCGCCGCGGTCAACGGCATTGCCCTCGGCGGCGGCTTCGAGATCGCGCTCGCCTGCGACCTGATCATCGCCAGCGATACGGCTCGTTTCGGTCTGCCCGAGCCGCTAGTCGGTGCGATGGCACTTGGTGGCGGTGTTCACAGGCTGGCCCGGCAGATCGGTCTCAAGCAGGCGACGGGGATGGTCCTTACCGGCCGCTCTATCGATGCGCGTGAGGCATTGAGGCTCGGTGTGGTCAACGAAGTGGTGGCGGCGAGCGACTTGCAAGACGCAGTCGGGCGCTGGGTCGAGGCGATCCTGCGATGCTCGCCGGCGGCGCTCGCGGCCTCCAAACAGAGCATGATGCGGGGGCTCGATGAACCCTCGCTCGGCGCCGCCATGGAGCGGCAGGAAAATTATCCCGCTTTCGTGGCGCTGCGCCAGTCTCCAGATAGCAAGGAAGGGCCACGCGCGTTCGCCGAGAAGCGAGCACCCCGATGGGCCGACAACTGAACGAGCTGCTTCTTCGTGACGTCGAGGTCGAGGGGCAGCGCGTCGACGTACGGCTTGCTGACGGACGCGTCGCAGAGATCGGAGAGAGCCTACCGCGCGGCGGCGAGACTCTCGAAGGTCTGGGGGGAGCGCTGCTCCCCGGCTTAATCGATCACCATATCCATTTACTCGCCGCCGCTGCCGCACGAGAATCTGTCGACTTATCCCAAGCCGCATCACCGGACCGCCTCGATGCCATGTTGCGCGTCGCGGCGTCGGCGGCATCGGTCGGCGGCTGGATACGCGCCACCGGATTTCACGAGCATCGCGGCGGTGCGCTCGATCGTGAGCGGCTCGACCGGATCGTCCCGGACCGCCCTGTGCGCGTGCAGCATCAGACAGGCTCGACCTGGTTCCTCAACAGCATGGCGGTGGACCGCGTCGGGGAGGATACTCCGCCACCGGGCGTTGATCTGGCGCTGGGCCGCGCCGAGCGCGCGGACGAATGGCTCCGCGGGCGGATCGGCGCCGATCCGCCCGGTCTCGGGGTCATCGGGCGCGATCTTGCGGCGGCTGGCGTCACCGGCGTGAGCGACGCGAGCGTTACCAACGATACCTCAAGCGCGGCACTGTTCGCCGATGCGCAAGCGGCGGGCGAACTGCCGCAGCGTGTAATGATGATGAGTGGCGGCACGCTTGAGCTTCAGCCTTCGGATCGGCTGATGCGCGGGCCGGTCAAAATCCTGCTCGATGATCATCGGCTGCCGCCCCTCGAGGCGATCACCGCTGCGATCCATGCGGCGCGGCGCCAGGGCCGGCGAGTAGGAGTGCATTGCGTCACCGCCGGCGAATTGGCGCTGACGCTGGCTGCTTTCGCGGAAGCCGGCGCGATTTCTGGCGATCGTATCGAACATGGCGGCGTCATCCCAGCGTCGTCGCTGCCGGTCATCGCAAAGCTGCGCCTGACCATTGTCACCCAACCCGCTTTTCCTTGGCAACGCGGCGACCGGTACCTTGCTGAGGTCGAACCTCGGGAACATTCTGACCTGTATCGTTGCGCAACGCTGCTTCGGGCAGGCGTGCCGGTTGGCGGCAGCTCGGATGCGCCATACGCCTCTCTCGATCCTTGGGCGGCGATGCGCGCGGCAACGACACGACTCACGCCGTCTGGACAGACGCTTGGAGCAGACGAGGCGATCAATCCTCGCGCTGCGCTCAATCTCTATCTTGGGCGCTTCGAGGATCCGGGGGGCGCGCCGCGTCGCGTCGTCGCAGGTGCACCCGCCGACCTCTGCCTTCTCGACATGCCGCTGACGCCGGCGCTCAAGGTGCTCGGGCGGGAGCGGGTGCGCGCCACCTTCCGCGCAGGCGAGATAATTTTCGCCGCGCCAGGATCCTAAACGCTGTAGGCAATCAAAAGTTGACGATCTTTCACATTTCTGCGCGAACCGGTAGGAGGCGCGCCGAACGCTAGACGGCAGAAGGCCAGGAGGGGCGAGATGACGCATGTGATGAAGGGTGTTCGAATGCTGGAGGTGGCGCAATTCACCTTCGTGCCGGCTGCCGGGGGCGTGCTCACCGACTGGGGTGCCGAAGTAATCAAGGTCGAGCATCCGGTACGGGGAGATGCCCAGCGCGGGCTCAAAATGCTTCAGCGCCTCGCCGTAAATCCGCAACGCTCGAGTCTCATGCAGCACCCCAATCGGGGTAAGAAGAGCGTCGGCATCGACATCTCGACGGAGGAGGGGCGTGAGCTGCTCTACGAGATCGCAAAGACCTGCGACATCTTCCTCACCAACTATCTACCGGCTGCGCGACGGAAGCTGGGCATCGATCTCGAGGACCTCCGCCGCGCCAACCCGAACATCATCTATGTGCGCGGGTCGGCGCTCGGTGAGAAGGGGCCCGAGCGCGAGAATGGGGGATTTGATTCGACCGCGTTCTGGGCGCGCGGTGGTTCATCGGTGTTGGTCAGCCCGGCGGAGCTCGGTCTGCCGCTCACTCAACCGGGGCCGGCTTATGGCGATACGATCGGAGGGATGTTCATCGCCGGCGGCATTGCGGCGGCGCTGTTTCACCGGGAGAAGACCGGCGAGGCGACCGAGGTCGACGTCTCGCTGCTCTCATCCGGGATTTGGGCGACAGCGTGCAGCGTCGACGTCTGCATGGAGCTTCAGACCATGCCGTTCCAGAATCCAATGCCTCAAGCGGGTGTGATGCCGGGCGGCTCCAACCCCTTCGCTGGCGTGTTCCGCACGCAGGATGGCCGCGCGATCAATCTCACTGTGCTGCAGCCTGGCCCTTATATGCAGGACACATTCGAGCATCTGAACCTCGCTCACCTGATGGAGGATGAGCGCTTCAACACGGTTGAGAAGCTAATGGAGAACGCGGAACTCTGCGGCCCGTACATCGTGCAAGCATTTGCTCAGCATCCACTGAGCTATTGGCGCGAGCGACTGAAGACGATGCGCGGGCAATGGGCCGTGTACCAGTCTCCACTAGAAGTGGCCGATGATCCGCAAGTTATCGCCAATGACTTGATCTACGAAGTCGAGTCAGCCGACGGTGGTCCGCCAATTCGGCTTGTAGCCAATCCCGTTCAGTTTGATCGCCTACCGGTCCGGAACGACCGCGCGCCAGAGGCCTCAGAGCATACTGAGCTGTTCCTCATGGATATGGGCATTGATTGGGACCGCATCGAAACGCTCAAAGCCAAAGGCGCGATAGCGTAACGACCTCCTGTATAACTATCTAGCCTATGTCGGCATTCCGTGTCATGACCGGGCTTGAAGGAGAGGGAAGTCTCGATGGAACTGAAGCCTGGTTCGCGTTGGAAGAGTGCGGTGTGCGGTGCCGAATTCGTGGTCGTGCGGCCGCCCAAGCAAGCGGGTGAGCTGAAATGCGGGGGCCATGCGCTGCTATCCGCTGGCACCGCCGCGCCGGAAGGGTTGACGATCGCCGAGGAGTTGGCGGATGGCATCCACATGGGCAAGCGCTACTTCGACGAAGCCAGCGGTCTGGAACTGCTCGCGAGTAAGCCGGGGCTCGGCTCGCTCACGTTGGATGGCCGCAAGTTGGCGCCAAAGGAAGCCAAGGCGCTGCCGTCATCCGACTGAGGCTATCCAGCGTACCCGAGCGAGCTAAAAGATGCAGACGTCGCTTCTCCTCGACATGGCGGCAGACGCCTTTCCCGATCGCGCTGCGATCGGGCCGCGCAGTCACCCGCTCGTGCTGGGCAAATTGGCTGCGAGCGTGCGCGCCGCAGCAGGCTTCCTTGCCGGGCAGGGTGGCGATACGGTGGTTTTCCTCGGGCTCAACGGTGAAGCACTGCCGATTGCAATGTTTGCCAGCGCGCTGATCGGCAAGCCGTTCGCGCCGATCAACTATCGCCTTGCCGAGGCGGACCTCCGCAGGCTGGTGGTGCGCACTGCGCCCTCGGTTGCGATCGTGGACGACGACATGCTCTCTCGTGTCGCCGACATCGAGGGCGTGCGGATCGTGGCGAGAAGCGCGCTCGAGGCGGTTTGCGCCGGCCCGGGCGGGCAGACGGCGGAACTGCCGACGTGTGATCCTGACATCGCAGTGCTGCTCTTCACGAGCGGCACAACCGGTGAGCCCAAGGCTGCCGTGCTGCGGCACCGCCATCTCGCCAGCTACGTCATCTCCACTGTCGAATTCATGACTGCCGATGAAGACGAGGCCGCTCTCGTATCGGTTCCACCTTACCATATTGCTGGTATTTCCGCGATCCTCACGGGAGTCTACGGCGGACGGCGCATCGTCTATCTGCCTGCCTTCACACCCGAGGCGTGGGTGGATCTCGCGGCGCAGGAAGCGATCAGCCATGCGATGGTGGTGCCGACGATGCTCGGCCGCATCCTCGACGTGCTCGATGGACGCGGCATCAAGCTGCCGCATTTGAAAGCGCTATCCTATGGCGGCGGTCGCATGCCGCAGCCGGTGATCGAGCGCGCCATGGCGCTGCTGCCGCACGTCGAGTTCGTCAACGCTTACGGTCTCACAGAAACAAGTTCGACGATCGCGGTGCTCGGCCCCGAAGACCATCGCCAGGCCATGGCGTCGGATGATCCTAAGGTTCGACGCCGCCTCGGGTCGGTTGGCCGTCCGCTGCCGACACTCGAACTCGAAATCCGCGATGCCGAGGGCAACAGTCTTCCCGCTGGTGAGAGCGGCGAGGTTTATGTGCGTGGCGAGCAGGTCGCCGGCGAATACCTACACAAGAAAGTCATTCAGGATGATGGCTGGTTCGCGACCAACGACGCCGGCTGGCTGGACGAGGACGGCTTTCTCTACGTCGAGGGCCGGCTTGACGACGTGATCGTCCGTGGCGGCGAAAACATTTCTCCGGGTGAGATCGAGGATGTGCTGCGCACGCACCCGGCGGTCGCTGATCTTGCGGTCTTCGGCTTGCCCGACGACCAATGGGGCGAACATGTCGCTTGCGTGATCGTGCCGCACGGGATCGCGCCCTCGGTGGATGAATTGGCGGCATGGGTGAAGGCGCGGCTGCGTTCGACCAAGACGCCAGAGACCTGGGACTTCCGTGCGGAGCTTCCCTATAATGATATGGGCAAGTTGCTGCGGCGCGCGCTCAAGGCGGATCTGATCGCCCTCCGACAGGCTGCTGAGGCTGCTTGACCGCGCATTCTGATCGGTACGGAATATCGGTAAGTAGGCGAGTGGACAATCTGATCGATTTGCTGCGCGATGTCGGCGCGACCGGACTGACAATATGCGATGCCCGCGAAGCGCCGACGAATGAAGGGGCACTTCCCGGTATCGTCAGGATCGGTACGCACCGGTCCGGGCCGCTGCCGGTCGGCGATCTCGATGGCTTCGACATCCTGCTCAGCGCCGCAGAGGACGCCCCGGCACCGTGGGTTGCGGTCACGCACATGGACGGGGCGTTGGATGATCTTCGCAAAGCGATGGCCGGTCAGCCGCTGGCGGCTGCGGTTCTCGCGCAGGTGCTACGGATTACGCTGGCGCTCGACGTCGACAGTGCGCTGATGGTCGAATCGCTCGCCTATTCCGCGTTGATGGCGAGCCACGGATTCCGGCGCTGGCTGGGCGCGCGGACACCGAAGCCCGTGCGACGCGATCACGGCCCGCGGGTGCGCCTCGATCGTGCCGGAGAAACGGTCGAAATCGTGCTCAATCGTCCGCGCGGCCGCAATGCGATCGACGCCGCGATGCGGGACGCGCTTTGTGGGGCACTGGAGTTTGCCGCGCTCGATCCGGATCAAGCTCCGATCGTACTGCGCGGGGAGGGAGCGGTGTTTAGCGTCGGCGGCGATTTGGCCGAATTCGGTCGCGCCGACGATGCCGCCGCGGCGCATGCGATCCGCATGCTGCGATCGCCGGCGAGGCTGCTCTACGCCGTTCGTGATCGCGCGACCGCGCATCTACATGGTCCCTGCATTGGCGCCGGGATCGAGATACCGGCCGCCGCCGGGCGGCTGATCGCGCGGCCACGCACCAGCTTCCGACTGCCGGAAGTGATGATGGGCGTCATTCCCGGCGCTGGCGGAACGGCGACGATCCCCCGCCGGATCGGGCGGCAACGCGCCTGCTGGATGGCGCTGAGCGGCGCAGCGATCGATCTCCCCACGGCGGTCGCTTGGGGACTTGTCGATGACGTGCACCGATGAGCGCCGCTGGTGCCGCTGCCTATTGGGCAGCGGAAGTCGCCCGGACCAGCCGAGCGATCGGCCGCGAAGTACGCGTCGATGCGTGCGCAGTGCTGGATCGATCCGCCGATCTGCCTCTCCGACGCGCTGGCCTCTGGTCGCCGAACCGTAGCTGCCGCTTGATCGCGGCAATGGACGGCTGGCTCGCGGTCAACCTCCCCCGCGCTGACGATCTCGATCTGGTGCCGGCTTGGTTGGGGCATGCCGTTCGCGGGGATCTGTGGCGCGGGGTCGTCGCCGAAGTAGCGTCTCGTCCGGCGATGGAACTTGTCGATCAAGCGCGACTGCTCGGGCTGCCGGTCGCGCGCGTCGGCGAGGTGGCGCCTGGAGGTCCGGCGGTAGCCGCTCGTCCGCTCGGCGTTCCTCGGCTTCGTGACGGGGTACCGCGTGTCGTCGATCTGAGCGCGATGTGGGCAGGCCCGCTTTGCGGCGCCGTGCTTGCCGACATGGGAGCAGATGTGACTCGCTATGAGGATTCGCGTCGGCCGGATCCGACGCGGACCGCCACGCCAAATTTGTATCGCCGGCTCAATCGGCGGAAGCGCCACGCTACGATAGACTTGGGCAGTCGCTCAGGTTTGGCCGCGATGGCCGGCATCCTAGCCGAAGCGCACATCGTTATCACGAGCGCCCGCTCCCGAGCTTTCGCGGCATGGGGTTTGAACCCGGAGGTCGTTGCTGGAGGCAATCCGGGACTGACATGGGTGGCGATCTCGGGGCACGGTTGGGAGGGTGACGGCGCGGACCGCGTCGCGTTCGGCGACGATGCGGCCGCTGCGGGCGGATTGCTGCGCTGGACCCGAGCGGGCGCGCCGCGTTTCGCAGGGGACGCTCTGGCCGATCCGTTGACGGGGCTGGCCGCCGCTGCTGCAGCGATGCGCGCTTGGTCGGCCGGCGGCGGCGTGCTCGTCGATGCTGCGCTTGCTCGAGTCGCCGCCGATGCCGTCAGACGGTGACGGCTAAGGACGATGCCGGTGGATCACGGTGCGAGCGTCGGAGCGCAGTCGCGGTCAAAGTGGCGGCAAGCGATATCAACGTCACCACCGCCATCGCCAGCACGAAGGCGTGACCGCTTGGGAAGCTACCCCTGCCTTTCGCAGGATCGCTGACGGTCTCGGTCGCGAGCAGGACCGCGACGATCTGCGCGCCGGCGGCCATTGCTATGTTGCGCAGCACGACCATCATGCCGGTCGCTTCGCTGGTGCGCTCGGGCGGTACGGCGTTCATCAGCACCGCAGGCCCGGCGGCGTAGAGGATGACGCCGCCGGCTGCCATCACGCACATGCCGAGCGCGACGCTGAGCACGCTGTCGTGCCAGGCTATTCCGCAGATCCAGCCCGTAATCGTGATAATGCCGCCTCCGATGGTGACGGCGCGTCCGCCATAGCGTCCGACGAGCAAGCCGGTGAAGGGGGCGATCAGCAGCGCCAGGAGGGTCGATGGCATTATCGCGAGACCGGCCGTGGTCGCGGCAACGCCGAGACCGACGCCTGTCCATGCTGGCGCCTGCAGCAGTACCGAGAAGATCAAGGTGATCTGGAAGGAGCCGAGCGCGATCAGCATGTAGGTCACGTTCATCACGAGAACATCGCGTCGTGCGAAGAGGCGAAAATCGATCAGGGGATCTCGTAGGCGCAGGCTGCGGATGATCCATATCGCATCCAACGCGAGGCTGCTCAGCAGCAACCCGAGGAGGAGCGGATCGCTCCAACCCCAGGTTCGCCCATTGCTGATAACGAACAGCAGACCAGCGATTGCCGGTATCGCCATCACGGCGCTCACATAATCTACCGCGCCAGCGTTTCGGTGCGGAGCGCTTGCCGGTACAGCTGCCGCCACCGCGGCGGACGCCAGCCCCTCCAGGATCGCGCCGCCGCCGAACACGCCGCGCCAGCCGAAGCTGTCGGTAAGGATCCCGCCCGCGACGAGCGCAACGACCGACCCGGCCGACGCGCCGGAGATCACGACACCGATTCCGAACGGCAAGCGTTCGGGCGGTAGCCGCTCGCGCAGGATGCCGAGACACAGCGGCAGCACCGCCAAGGTCAGCCCCTGTAGGCCACGAGCGACTAGCAGCAGCGGATAGGAAGAGCTGATCGTTCCGAGGACCAAACCCACGCCCGCCATGATAAGGAGGGCGAGCAGAACGCGGCGGCGACCATAAAGGTCGCCGAGCCGGGAGCCGACCGCCGCAGCGGCGGATCCGACCAGCAGGAATATCGCCACCAGCCAGCCGATCATGATCGGATTGCCGAATTGGGCGATGAGGGCCTTGTTAGCGGCGTAAATCATCGAGGCGCCGTAAGCGGCGGTGATTTCGGCTAGCCAGAGCGCCCCGAGCATGCGCCATGCCGATGCCTTGCTCATCGCGACTTGCGTCGATTGCGTCTGTCGGCTCGAGAACATGGTCGCTGGTGCATCCTTGAGGAGCATCCCGCGCTTCGCAGCGGGTGGCAACCGATCGTTCATGCGCGTTGCGCGACCACTCGCACTAATTGCCCCTCAATCGCATCCGGGGGAGTGTCTGCGATATATCGCGAACCCTCCGAACGAGGATGACATCAAAGGAACGGCTTCCACTCTCGCATTGGTGGGCGCTCCCGGCATCGCGCAGGATGCGCCAGGTCAGGAGAGCGAAAATGTACGATGTGATGGAAGGCGTACGCGTGATCGAGGTCGCGGAGCACACGTTCGTGCCCGCCGGCGGCATGCTGCTCGCCGATTGGGGCGCCGACGTCATCAAGGTCGAGCGCGTGCAAGGGCAAGGCGATCCCGGCCGCCATCTGAAGCTGCCGGGCACCGGCGGTCGCGTCAATCCATTCTTCGAAGCGGGCAACCGCGGCAAGCGTTCGATCGCGCTGGATCTCACCCAAGAGGCTGGACGCGAGGCACTCTACACGCTGATCGACAGTGCCGACGTCTTTACCACCAATTTGCGCCGGAGCGCGAGGCGCAAGCTTGGGATCGAGCCCGAGCAGTTGATGACGCGCAATCCGCGCCTGATCTATGCGCGCGGCACCGGCTATGGCCTCAACGGCGCGATGGCCGATGATGGCGGCTTCGACTTCCCTTCGTCCTGGTGCCGTTCCGGCTCCGCTTATGCACAAACGTTTCCGGGTGGCGAGCCGCCGTCACAGCCCGGATCCGTCGGGGATCTGATGGGCGGCGCGACGCTAGCGGGCGCGATTGCCGCCGCACTCTTTCGACGCGAGCGTACCGGCAAGGGCGCAATAGTCGACAACGCCCTCTACCTCGTCGGCATCTACATCATGTCGCAATCGATGATTGCCGCATCGATCGGTCATCCGCGGGGGCTCGCGACCCCGCAGATCGCTGCACCCAACCCGCTGCTCAACCAGTATAGAACGAGGGATGACCGCTGGCTCGCCGTCTGTCTGCTCAACGATGGATGGTGGCCGGATTTCGCGACCAAGATTGGCCTGGGCGAGCTCGTCCACGATCTACGCTTCGTCGATCATGCGGCACGCGCCCAGAACGCCCGTGCGTTGATCGACATTCTCAATGCCCTGTTCGGCTCGAAATCCTTCGAGCAGTGGAAGGCTATCCTCAGGGATATCGACGGCGTTTGGGCACCAATGCAGAATAGCGAGGAGGTGCTTGCCGATCCGCAGGCGCTTGAAAACGGGTTCGTCACGCCGGTGAGGATCGACTCCGACACCAGCTATATGGTGGGAGCATCGCCCTGCCAGTTCGACCAGCGTCCGATCGGCGCGCTTAGGGGCGGCCCTGGCTATGGTGAGCATAGCGAAGCCGTCCTCAAGGAGATTGGCATGGGCGACCGGATCCCCGAACTGCGCGCTGCCGGTACGATCGTCTAGCATGTCGATCTCGGCCCCGGTCGTCTCTTCAACATCATGTCGCAACGGAGCCTCTGCGCCACGATGCGCGTGATAGCGAACCTGACACGGTCGCACTGCCGCGCCGGTGACAGGTTACGTCAGCCAGGTGCCCGAGGAAGCTGCTGCGCTCTTCACCGCATGATCGCCAGACCGGCGTGAAAGCTTCGGCGGCGGTGTGGTGGGGCGAAGGGGCATATCGTAGCGGAAGATTTGGTGTGCTGTTCGCTATCCGATGATCGCGTTGGCGGCGATGTCTGCTGGAGGCGCGCCTGGGTGCCCTGACGGGGGGAGAAGGACGAATGGCTAGACACTGGATCATCACCGGCATCGGCAGCGGACTTGGCAAGGCGATGGCCAAGGCGGCGTTGGAGCGGGGCGATCGCGTTACCGGGCTGCTGCGCAACGCCGCCGCCGCCGAAAGCTTCGCCGGTGCAGCGCCAGGCCGCTCGTCGGCACGGATCGTCGATGTGACCGATCGGTCGGCCGTCTTCGCCGCTATCGCGGCGGCCGAAGCGGCCGCGCCGATCGACATCCTCGTGAACAACGCCGCGAATAGCTTTGAGGGCTGGATTGAAGAGGCAGAGCCGGACGATCTCCGCGCGTTGCTCGAAACCAACTTGATCGCTCCGTTGCACGTCATCCAGGCCGTGTTACCGGCAATGCGTGCGCGGCGGCACGGTCACATCGTCAACATCAGCTCGGGCGGCGGTATCCTCGGCGTGCCCTGGTGCGGCCCCTACAGCGCGACCAAGTTTGCGCTCGAGGGTCTGTCTGAGGCTTTGGCACAGGAGGTGAAAGCCTTCGGCATCCACGTCACGATCGTCGAACCCGGAGCCTTTCGCACCAATCTGCTCGTGCGCGACCATCCAAAGCGCGCGGGTGAAATCGACGATTATGAGCAGTCGGACGCGGTGAAGATGCGCGACCTGATCAGCGCCATGGGCGGAAAGGAACATGGAAATCCCGATAAGTTCGCAGCCGCGATGATGACGGTGGTCGACGCCGATCCGCCACCATTGCGTGTCGCACTGGGCGACGACGCGATCGCCATGGCAGCGACCAAAGCGAAGCAGCTCATGCGCGATATCGAGGCATGGAGCGGCGTCGGCAGCGGACTTTCATATGCTTAGCAGTAAAAGTATATGGCCATTTACTTAATCGCCGGCTAGCGCTCACGCAAACATGAGGTGGGGATAAGAATGGCATTTGCGCTCGATCAGTTCGCCCTCGAAGGCAAGGTCGCGATCGTCACCGGCGCCGGCGCGCGGGGCAACAGCATCGGACGCGCCTATGCGTTCGGTCTCGCCAATGCCGGTGCCAGCATTCTCGTCGCCGACCTCGATGGTGACGGCGCGGAACGCGTTGCGATCGAGCTGCGTGAAGCTGGCTATAGGGCGCGCTCCACACGCGTCGATATCTCCGATCCCGCCTCGGCAAAGGCGATGGCCGCTGCGGCCGATGCCGCGTTCGGCGGCGTCGACATCCTCGTGAACAACGCAGCGATGATGGCTGAGCTGGAATATCATCCCGCCTCCACGGTGCCAATCGACTACTGGAACAAGGTGCTCGCGGTGAATCTCACCGGCGCGCTCAACTGCGCGCAGGCCGTGCTGCCGCTGATGCGTGCGCGGAGCTATGGCCGTATCGTCAATGCGGTTTCGGGCGGCGCCTTTCCGGCGCAATCCGTTTATGGCATTACGAAGCTCGCGCTGGTCGGACTTACGACCACGCTCGCGACCGAGCTTGGCCGCGAGAATATTACGGTGAACGCGATCGCGCCGGGCAACACCATGAGCGAGGCCGGCGCCGGCCTGACCCCGCCCGAATCACCGTTCAAGAAGAAGATGGAACAGATGGTTGTGATGCGGATCGAGGGTCAGCCCGACGAACTGGTCGGCGCGCTGATCTTGCTCGCTTCGCCGGCAGGCGGCTGGATGACGGGGCAGGTACTGCACGTCGATGGCGGTTGGATCCTGCGTCCCTGAGCCGCATGAGCCCGTCGGATCGCCGCTCCGCCAATCTTGTCGATCTGCTTACCCTCGCACCCGATGGCGAGGGCAGGTTTCGCTCGCCTACCATATCGTGCGGGAGTGCTCGCGCTTTTGGTGGGCAAGTCGTGGCGCAAGCGTTGGTGGCAGCGCTCAGCACCGTTGCGGACCGGCCCGCTCATTCGCTTCACGGGCATTTCTTGCGTGCCGGAGATGGCGGCGGCGAGATGCTGTTCGAGGTTGAGATGCTTCGCGAGGGACGAAGCTTCTCCACGCGGCAGGTGACCGCGCTTCAAGACGGGCGAAAGCTGTTCATTGCAATAGTTTCTGCGCAATCGGAAGAGGAAGGCTTGGTGCATCAATATCCGATGCCCCAAGTTCCATCCCCCGATGGTCTTCGCTCCGAACGCGACCTTCGCGCCGAAGCGCTCGCGACGCCCGGCGTTGCATGGGCAGGTCCGATCGCATTCGATGCGCCAATCGAACTGAGGCCCGTGACTCCACGCGATTTCGTCAATCCGAGCAAGTCGGCGCCGGTGCAGCATTTCTGGGTCAGGCCGACCGTCTCGATTTCTCGCAATCCGATCATGGCTCAGGCGGTACTGGCCTATATCAGCGATATGATGCTTCTTTCGACCGGACTGCTGCCACACGGCATTTATTGGTCGACGACAGCGATGGATTCGGCGAGCCTCGACCACACCATCTGGTTTCATGGGCAGCCGAACTTTGACGACTGGACGTTGTGGTCGCTCGAGACGCCCTGGACCGGCGGCTCGCGTGCTCTTGCACGCGGCACCTTCTATGATCGGACGGGGAGGATGATTGGCTCGGTGGCGCAAGAGGGATTATTGCGGCTGCGTTGACCCATATGGCAACGAGGAAGCGGCGCCTGGTCCGGGCAGCCGCTTCAGACGCCCCGGTCGGTCTTGGCCCTAGCGGCTTCTTCTTGGAGCAGCGGCTTTAACTCGCGCTTGAGCACCTTGCCGGTCTGGTTGAGCGGCAGCTCTTTCAATACCATGATCGTCCGAGGCACCTTGTTGTCGGCAAGGCGCTGACGCGCATAGGCGGTGAGCTCGGCCACCGAGGCGCTCATACCGGCCTTGAAGGTCACCGCGGCAGCCACGTCCTCGCCGAGCACCTCATGGTCGATACCGACCACCGCCGCGTCTTTCACCGCCGGATGATCGTGCAGAACCGTCTCGATCTCCATCGGCGTGATGTTGTAGCCGCCGCGGATGATCAGCTCCTTCGAGCGGCCGCAGAGGATGAGATCGCCGTCGTCGTCGACGAAACCGAGGTCGCCCGTCTTCGTCCAACCGCCCGGGAAGGTGTCGCGTGAGGCCTGGTCATCACCCCAGTAGCGGCGAGGGTGCTTCTGCAGACCGAAGACTTCGCCGACTTGGCCGATCGCCGCGATGCCGCCTTGATCGTCGCGAACTTGAACGTTTGCATTCATCGGCCCGACGCAGCCCGGCTTGAGCACCGACTTTTCGCTTCGCGTAACGAGACCGAAGCTCCCTTCCGACATGCCATAGCTGTTGCGGATGCGTGCCTGCGGCCACAGCGCCTTGGCGCGCATGACGGAATCGTGCGGTAGCGGCGCCGTTCCCGTCATCAGCCACTTCATAGACGAGAAATCAAAGTTCGCGATATCCGGCAGGTCGAGGATCAGCCGCAGCATGGTCGGCACGAGATACACCGTTTCTGGCCGCTTTTCGGCGACCAAGGCAGCAAAGCCGGCAGGGTCGAATTTGGGCTGCGTGTAGGTCGTCGCGCCGCCCTTCACCGGCAATATCATCACGCCGAGATTCCCGCCGGAGCCAGTGAAGGGCAAGGCGTGCAGCGTCGAGCGGGAGCGATCCATATTGAGCCCGGTCGCATCCCCAAGCAGATCAGGATGCGAGACCACGACACCCTTGATCTTGCCGGTGGTGCCGGACGTGGCGAGAATTTCCGCATCGGCCTCTGCATCGAGCTTCGATTGATCGGGGAGGGCTGCGAGATCGCGCGGCATGGATGCGACATGCCAGGCGCGGTCGAGCGTGAGTTCTGCCAGCGCCGCCTCGCTGTCGTAGATGGCGAAGCGCGGGCGCGTTAGCTCGGCGTAACCGCGGATTTCGGCGGCCGCGAAGCGAGTGTTGATCGGCACGACGATGCCGCCCGCGCGCAGCACCGCGAACGCTGCAACGGCATGCTCGACGGCATGGGTGTTGCTGATTGGCAGGAAGACGCGGTCACCCGGCCTCAGCCCAGCCGCAGCAAGGCCTCCGCTAATCTCGTCGGCCTCGCGATCCCATTCGGCGAAGCTGATGGCGCGGCGCGTATCATCGTGCGCGATCTGGTCAGGCTGTCGACTTGCGCGGATCTTGAGCACATCGGTTAGGCGGCGGACGATGGGCATGAGGTCCAGACTTGAAGATGAGCCAGGTGATTTTCTAGAGCAGGGCCATCACCGTTGCAACTAGGTTATACAAGTCATCGGCTGACTGCTCGAGCGTGATCCTCGAGACGCTTGCGGACGTGGTGGAGAGCATCGACCGCTTGGCGCAGCAGCGCGGTGTCCAGTCCTGCGGCAAGGTGTTCCGCCGCCGCCAGACCTTGCGCATCGGCACGTTGCTTAAGGGCCTGCCCCTTCGCGGTCGCAACGAGGCGGTGAGCGCGCTTGTGGTCGGGATTGGTCATCCACTCCGCCAGTTCTTTCGCGACCAGCGCCGAAGCCGCGCGCTGAACCACCTGCCTGGCATGACCGAGGCTGCGGCCGATCTGTGGGACCGTGGGCGGAGAGGCAGCGCCGGTGACGGCGTTTAGGACGACCATCTCGAGATCGGAAAGGCCGCTGGCCGCGCGGCTCGCTGCAAAGGCGCTCGCGATGCGCCCGCGCGTCCTCGCCACCTCATCCAGCAACCGAATGAACAGTTCTGCGCGCGATTCTTCATTCATTCCGGCTCACCATCGATTTGCCATCAATGTGTCAATCTCCACGTCGAAGAGCAGCCTCCGCCAGTGTCCATACGATACGCATCGATGAGCAATGCGACAGCTTTCAGCCCGCGAGCTGGGCCGTGCGCAACACGGGCGTGACACCGCCATCGATGCGCAGATCGGTTCCAGTCACGAAGCTCGCTGAATCGCTGATCAAAAACCGAGCGGCGGCAGCAATGTCCATGACCGTGCCCCAGCGCGCCGCCGGCGTCGCGGCAACCACGCGCGCGGCAGTCGGATTCTCCTCGGCCTCCTTGCGGCCCATCGGTGTCCAGATTGTGCCCGGCGAAATTGAAACGATGCGAGCACCATTGCGCGCCCACAACGCCGCCCGATGTTCGCACATCCGCATCACCATTCGCTTGGACAGGCCATAGCTGACGATGGCCGGCCCGCGCGGATCCTTGTGATCAGCGAGGCGATCGATCACTTTCCCGATGCAATCCAAGAAATCCGCGGCGAGCGGATCGTCTAGGATCGCATCGACATCAGCCAGCACGGGCGCCATGTGGGCCGCCATCGAGGCGATCAGTACGGCTACCGCTCCGGGCTGCAACAAGGGCTCGATGGCGCCGAGCAGACGCGCAGTGCCGACAGCATTTGCGCGCATGATCCGCTCCCATGGCGCAAGGGCGGGCGAGAGGGCGGCGGTATGGATCAGCGCGCCGAAACCTGCACTGCCGCCCGCCGCGTCGCCGATGCGCTTCGTCAAACCCGGGTCCGCAAGATCCCCGGCGAGAACGGCGCGTACGCTGTAGCCTTCGTTGCGCAAGTCCTCCGCAAAGGCATGGAGCCCGACCCCGTTGATATCGGTGAGTACCAGCTCCATGGTTTCGCCGATCATGCGCGCACAGGCGCGGCCCATGCCTCCGTTCGCGCCAGTCACCACCGCGAAGCGGCGCGCGCCAGATGCTACCCTCATCGCTCTCTCCTGTTGCTCTCGCATGAGGAATGGACGATCCGTCAACTTTCTACAATGGAGGTGCCGATGCCGCGCCAGAGCTTTGATCTTTCAGGTCGCACCGCGCTCGTCACCGGGGCGGGGCAGGGTGTCGGAGCCGAGATCGCGCGAACGCTCGCGGCGCACGGTGCGCGGGTCGCGATCAATGATTTCGTGCGCGATCGCGCCGAGGGCGTGGCCACGGCAATCGGCAGCGACGGTGGCGAGGCACTCGCCGTCCAGGCGGATGTCGGCGACCGCGACAGCGTTGCCGGAATAGTTTCGCGGATCGAGGAGAGCTTTGGTTCGATCGACATCCTCGTCAACAATGCCGGCAACGCCGGACCCGACGGGGAGATGCCGCGCGTCGACTTCTGGAAGACCGATCGCGCGGAGTGGGATCGCTATTTCCACGTCAACCTGTTCGGGGTGATGAACTGTGCACACGCCGTTACCGGAGGGATGGTGGCGCGCGGGTGGGGCCGCGTTATCACTATCGTGTCTGATGCAGGCCGAACCGGCGAACAGGGGCATGAAGCCTATTCCGCGGCGAAGGCGGGGGCGGCAGGCTTTTCACGCGCGCTGGCCCGTTCGCTCGGACGGTATGGCGTGACGGTAAACAGCATTTCTCTCAGCAACATTGCCCGACCGGATGCCGCGCCGACGACGGAGCAGCAGGTGCTGCTGAAACAAATGCTCTCAAGATACATCGTACGGCGGCAGGGAAGGCCGAACGATATTGCTCCGCTCGTGCTGCTGCTCGCATCCGATGCAGGCGAGTGGATCACGGGCCAGAATTACCCCGTCAACGGCGGGTTTTCGCTTGCGCTGTGAGATTGGCGATTGCTGCAGTCCCAGCCGCTCAAGCCAACTCAGTCGGCCGGAGCGTCTCTTCGTCGAAGCCGTCGGCAATGGGGTGAGGCGCATCGCCATCAAGGAGGCGGCACGCCGTATTCCAGAAATTTCTGAGCAGACCACGCGAGGGCTCGCGGCGGCGAACGAGCGCGAACCGATGAATGGGCGCATCTTCGATTGCCACGTGCGTGAAGCCTGTTAGCGCGCCGAACTCGCTATGGGGCCAGCCGACGCAGATGACAGGCAAGCGCTTTTCACGCGCGACGAAGGCGATCGCAGGCTCACCTTCGGCGACAATCCAGGGAATAGCGCCCGCATCTAAGAACGGCTTGTAGATCACGTTCCAGCAAGCGGGATTGGTCTTCTGCGGGGTCATCGGAATGCATCGGCCGGCAAGGTCCGTGATCGGGACGCGGCGCTGATCTGCAAGCGGATCGTCAGGCGGCACGAGCAGCGCGATTGGGCTCTCATGCATGATCAGCGCTTCGGTATCCGCGAAGTCGAATGGTTCGGCGAGCAGCGCGACATCGATCAACCCCTGTCGCAGCCGCGACATCAGATTGGCACTGTGATCGCTCACGAAGGATATCGTGACCTGCGGATGCGTAGACTGGAAGCACTCGATGAGCCGCCGCCGCTCGGGCAGCCAGAAGCTGTACGGGTTGACCCCGATCGCAAGCGTCCGGCTGTGCGCGCGCACGAGTTCGCGCCGCGCCAATTGGCATTCATGTGCCGCGTCCGCCAGCCTGCTGGCGTGGGCGAACAGCGCTTCCCCCTGTTTGGTGAGCGACACCTTCCGTGTTGAACGGACAAACAGGGCGAAGCCGAGCTGCGCCTCAAGTTGCTGGATCTGGCGCGATAACCAGGGCTGGTCCACATTCAACCGCCGGGCGGCCTGGCTAAACGACAGCTCTTCGGCGACTACCGAGAACCGGATCAAGCGATCGAGATCCGACATGTCACACTCCGCTCCGAGCACCGTCTGCGCAGCGCTGGCGCAGTGTGAGCAAGCGCAATATGGATTGCAAGCCTGGTTCACTAGGTTATCCATGTATCGTCTGCGGCGGCGCGAGATCCAGCGTCCAGTCGTCACGATTGCAAGGCAGCAGCCATAAACCTTATGGCACCGGGCCATAAGAGCGGGAGGGTCGGCATGGAATATCAGGCAATCATCGTTGATCACGTCGATCGCGTCGCGACTGTGACGATCAACCGGCCCCAGGCAATGAATTCGTTCAACAAGCGGATGCTGGACGAGTTCGCCTATTTTTGGCGCTGGGCGGCGGAAACCGAGGATGTCCACTGCATAGTCCTGCGCGCCGCCAAAGGAAGAGCATTCTCGACAGGTGCCGACGTCCGGGAGTCGACCGATCCGGAGAAGCCCGAGAACAAGATCGTCGTCGACGATGTCTGGTTGGCCGCCGATCCGGGGGAGAAGCTCGGGCCGAAGCAGATGCGTTGCTGGAAGCCCGTCGTCTGCGCGATCCACGGTCTGGCGGCCGGAGGTGCCTTCTACTGGATCAGCGAGTGCGACGTCGTGATCTGCTCGGACGATGCTACGTTCTTCGATCCTCACGTGACTTACGGCATGACCTCGGCGCTCGAGCCGATTTTGGCTTCCTATCGCATGCCGCTCGGTGACGTGCTCCGCATGGTCCTTCTGGGCAACGATGAACGTATCTCCGCGCATACCGCACTCCGGCTGGGACTCGTCACCGAAGTCACCTCGCAGGAGGCATTGTGGGACCGGGCGGATGAGCTCGCGCGCAAGATCGCGGCCAAGCCGAGCGCTGCGACACAAGGCTCCGTCCGCGCTATCTGGGAATCGCTCGACATGCCGCGGGGCATCGCCTTGCAGACCGCGCTCAAATATTGCCAGCTGGGCAACCCCGTAGGCGTGCCCCAGGTCGATCGCTGGGAGATCATGGGCAAGGGCAAGCAGTTCGAGACCCGCTAGCTGGTTGGCCGAATAGGCTAGCGGCAAGCCCTCAGATTGCGCGTTCCAACGCCCGCTCACGAGCAATGGCACGCAGCTCCTGCTTGAGGACCTTGCCGGTGGCATTGCGCGGTAGATCGGCGACGACCATCAGCCGTTCAGGCGTCTTCTGCCTGGCAACGCCGGCCGCGGCGAAATGCGCGGCGATGCTTTCGAGCGTCACCGTCGCGCAGGGGCGGGCGATGACGAAGGCGCAGACGATTTCGCTCATCCTCGGATCAGGAGCTGCGACAACCGCAGCCTCGGCAATATCAGGATGCGAGAAGAGCAGATCCTCCACTTCGCGTGACGAGATGTTCTCGCCGCCGCGGATAATGATGTCCTTCTTGCGATCCGAAATTATTAGGAAGCCGTCCTCGTCGAGCCTCCCAACGTCGCCAGTCAGAAACCACCCATCCGGCAGGAATGCGCGCGCGTTCAACGCGGGATCGGTGTAGCCGATGAAGCGATCTGGGCCGCGCAATGCGATCTCGCCCGCTTCGCCATCGCGCATTTCGTGGCCGTCCTCGTCCACGAACCGCATCTCGATGCCCAGCATCGGGCGACCCTCGGTCTTGAGCCGCTTCTCCAGTGGATCGTCCGGATAGCCGACCGTCACCGTTGGATGCTCGCTCGATCCGTAACAGCGGAACGTTTGCAGTCCGTGCGCCGCGCAACGTTCGATGAGTGTCGGCGGAACCGGCGCGGCGCCGACCATGCAGCTCTTGATGCTGGAGAGATCGCGCCCGTCGCGCTCTGCGGCGTCGATCAGCCCCATCAGCGTATAGGGCGTGAATGAGCAAACCGAGACGCGATGCCGCTCGACCAGAGCGGCTGCCGCGCCGGGTTCCCACGCCTCCATTGCGATCAGCGGATTGCCGGACGCGAGATAGCGGAACATCTGCCACGCGCCAGCGACGTGCCCCGGAGGCCACGGATTAAGGTTTATCTCGTCAAGCCCCCGGCGAGAGCGGGTCAGCTGCTCGAACTCGGCAAGGATCGAGCGTGCGCTATGCTGCACGCCCTTCGGTTCCGCCGTCGTGCCAGACGTATAGATGAGGACGGCAACGTCATCGGCATCGCGCGGGGTGGCCGCTGCCGGTTCCGCCGGCTGCTCGAGCCGCGACCACGGTATCGCGTCGCCTCGCGCTTCGCCGACAACGAGATGCCCGAGCAGGTCGGGGAGCGGCCCGGATTCGGCGAGCGTCGAGCGGCTGTCCACGTTCCGCCACACATCCGGCGTGATTAAGAGTCGCGCCCGTGAGCGCGGCAGGATGAAAGACAGCTCTTTTGCGCCGTAGATAGAAACGATGGGCAGCATCACCGCGCCGATGTGCGCAATGCCAACGCAAGCGACGAGCCATTCGATCGAGGACGGCAGCTGCACCGCCACCACCTCACCCGCCGCTACGCCCAGCTGCCGCATATTCTCGCCGGCTACCAGTCCACGGCGGTGGATTTCCGCGAGCGTCCCGCGCGCAGGACGGGCAGCGGAATGCAGGATAAAGGGAGCGGCGGGGTGCGCTAATGCTCCTCTAACATAGGCGTCGGCGAGATTTCGCGCGTCGACCGGCGGAACCGTCATTCTCCAACCTCCGATTCGCCGACGATGGTGAGCCTTCCACGGTCGACGATGACAAGGGTGACTTAGCTAGCGATCTGGGCTTGGACAATCGCCCAAGCGGACGATAGGCTTTCAGCGCGCGATCGGACGCCGGGCTGGAGGAATGGGATGGGTAGACTGCAGGATCGCGTCGCGATCGTAACCGGCGGCGGGCGCGGTATCGGTGCGGCGACCGCCGAGTTGTTCGCACGCGAAGGCGCGAAGGTTATCGTCGCGACGCTGAGCCGCGGACCTGGCGAGGAGACGGTGGCCGCAATTCGACAGGCAGGCGGCGCGGCGACGCTTGTGCAAGTCGACATGGGCGATCGCGCGAGCGTGCGAGACCTAATCGCGACCACCGCCGCAACCTATGGCGGCATTGACGTCATCGTCCACAATGCGGCCTATATCCCGTTCGCGATGATCGAGGCGCTTTCCGACGAGGATCTCGACAAAACGTTTGATGTCGGCGTGAAGGCTTGCTTTTGGCTTGCCAAGGATGCGCTACCGCATCTGCGCAAGAGCAGGGCCGGACGTATCCTCGTCACCTCTTCAGTCGCAGGGCTCAGTCACGCCATCGTCGGCATGGCGCATTATTCGGCCGTGAAGTCGGCGATCAACGGCTTCGTCCGTGGCGCAGGACTGGAGTTGGCGCGCTTCGGCATCACGGTCAACGCGGTGGCCCCCGGCCTCACCGAGTCCGCCAGCCTCCGCCGCACCGCCTCGCCCGACGCAATCAAGAGCATGGCGTCACGCATACCGCTGCGCCGGCCTGCGGAGGCGATCGAGCAGGCATATGGCTTTCTCTACTTTGCCTCGGATGAGGCGGCCTATGTCACGGGCACGGTGCTCCCGATCGACGGCGGTCACCTGCTTGGCAATCCAGGAGGCATAGAACTTGATCAGATCTGAGAGCGATGGAGGCCGGTCCGCCGTTTGCCCAGCGACTTGACTCAGAGAGGGGCAAGGCGGGTACCGGCGAAGCTGCAGTGCTGCCGCTTGCCGGGAACGGAAATGACGTCATCGTCTCAGCACGCACGATCATACCGGGGTGATGCACGAGACAGTTCGCTCACGATCCGCAAAGCGGATATTCCGACCGCTGCCGGGTAGCGTGAAGGAGAGGGTCGCCGCGATCGGAGCCTCGACTGCTCACGCGGGCTGTCGACTTCGATCAGCAAAGGCGCAGGCCATCAACTTGCCGGTTCTCGCGATGCGGAGTTAGTCGCGGGCGTCGAGCCGTTAAATGTGCAGCCGGGCTTCGGCGACACGCAGCGCAAACAGAACTCCGTTCGTGACTATAGGCATGAGCTCGTCGGCCCCGCGGCCGCTCACTGCGATTGGCGAGGTCATCGTCTGGTTCGTCACCAATCCGGAAGCCGAGGCGCTGGCCGGCAGCGAAATCGAAGCGCAAGTGCTCTGTCGGGAGCGCGAGCTTCATTCAGCTTGTGCCTGAGGAGGTGAAAGGGATGAAGATCGGCCTGAGCATAATCAGCATGCGTGCGAGTGAGCACGCAGCGGCCGCGGCTCTCGCAGACGCGCTCAATTATGATTCGATCTGGTATGGCGAGCATATCGTGCTGCCGCATAACACTGACTTCCCGGTGAAGCCGCAGCCTTATGGTCCCCAAGAGCTGCTTGATCCCTTGGTGCTGCTCGCCGGTCTAGCCGCAAAGACGTCGCGCATCCGGCTTGCAACCGGCATCCTGATGCTGCCGTTGCGGCCGCCGATCATGGCGGCGCGACAGATCCTGGCGATCGATCACGTTTCGAATGGCCGTTTTGATATGGCGGTAGGATTGGGTTGGCTGCAGGACGAGTATGATGCGGCCGGCACCGATATGCGGACGCGAGGCGCACGGCTGGACGAGCAGCTCGACCTTATCGATCGCCTCTTTCAGCCTGGCGACATCAGCTTTGAAGGCCGATATTACCGTGTCGCGCCGACACGGTTCGAGCCAAAGCCGGTTCAAAGGCCGCGGCCTCCTTTCCTCGTCGGCGGTGTCAGCGAGGCGGCTCTTAAACGCGCTGCCCGGTGGGATGGCTGGTATGGGGTCGTCCATACTGTCGACGATTTCCTCGCTCATCGCGATCAAATCGAGCGTTTTCGAGGCGCTATTGGACGCGTCGGAATGCCCTTCGAATACGTGCTTGTTTATCACGAAGGGTTGCCATGCGCTGGGGCTCCAAGTCGCGCGGAGCTTGAGGAACTCGCTATCGCGGGTGTCGATCGTGTTGTGGTCACGCCGTGGGGTTACGATTACGCCAACGCGCTGCCTCGCATTGCCGAATACGCCGGCGAGATCGGACTCTCCAGCTGAGTGTCAGGCGAGACCGATCCGTTTGGCATATTGCTCAAGTGCGAATAGGGGCGCATCCTGGCTTTCTCCGCCGCGTGCCACGTCACGATCGGACCAGATAGTGACAACGACGCGATCCACACCCTGCGCGGCCAAGTTGTCCAGTTCCGGGCGCGCGATCATCTCGCGCGGATCGATCATCCCGAACGTAAAAGGGTCGTCGGCTCGGCCGTTCTCGGCCAGCAGCTCTCGAACCGCAGGGATGTGAGATGCGGCACCGTACCAGCCATTGCCTAGCTTCGCCGCTCGCCGCTCCGCCGCTGCTCCAAAGCCGCCAACATGGATCGGCAATGGCTTCTGAACGGGCTTCGGTTCAAAGCCGATCGGCGGAAAATCATAGAACTCTCCGTGGAACTCCGGGCTTTTCTGCTCAAACAGTGCTCGCAGCGCCAGAATGGTCTCGTCCATCTTGCGCCCGCGCTTGTTCCAATCGTTTCCGGTGAAGCTATATTCGTCCGGCGTCCACCCCAAGCCGACGCCGAGATCGAGCCGGCCCCCACTAAGCTGATCGAGCGATGCGATCGTGCGCCCGACGAGCACAGCCTCGCGCAACGCCAGCAGATAGATTCCGATGCCGAGGCGGACACGCGAAGTTACCGCGGCTATGCTCGCAAGCACCACCATTGGATCTAGAAATTGAGTGTGGGGAGTGAACGGCACCAGCCTGGAATGCCCTCGTTCGCCCGCGGCGACCACACTTGGATAAAGCTTCCACCAATCCTCCGAGTTCGGCAAGCAGACATGCTCGCCCGACCAGAGTGATTCGAAGCCGAGTTCCTCCGCTAAACGGGCAAAACGCGTGAGCAGCTGGATCGGAACGGGAACGATGTTGATGCCGATCTTTGGAATAGCCTTCATGTCCACTCCTGCGCCGATATGTCTCGTACCCTGAGCTCCTTCTAGCGAACCGTAACGGTCGCATTCATTCTATTGGGCGCCCGTTGACATCGATTTTGGCATCAAACGTGGGGGTCGCCGTCGTGCGTGGTAGCAGTAAGCGCAAACCATGCGTAGTAGCGGGAGGATCGGTGCGAGAGGGCTGCCGGATAACGGTATCGCGCGAGCAAGCCAGGCGATCGATAAGACCATCTTCCGAATATGTGCGTCAGTCAGGTCTAGATCTGGCTACAGTACCCGAGGTCGTTGGGTTGAAAAACTGTAAACATGAACGCTATTGAACCAAGTGCCTTGGACTACAGTGAAAGATCTGCTTTTTAGCTGTGGTCCAGCATGGATCATTGGAGGCAAAGATGCCTGGTGCTCTGGACGGTCTCAGGATTATCGAACTTTCTGGAATTGGGCCGGCACCGTTCACCGCGATGATGCTCGCAGATCACGGTGCGGAGGTCATCCGTGTGTCTCGCCAGACGCCAAATGAAATGTTTGGAAATCTTAGCCAATTTGATATTCTGGGTCGCTCTCGAAAGGTGATTGGTGTTGATATGAAATCGCCTGCTGGACTGCAGGTAGTGCGCGACTTGCTGCTCAGTGCTGACGGTTTGATAGAAGGGTATCGTCCCGGTGTAATGGAGCGACTGGGTCTCGCGCCCGATACGCTAATCCAGGACAATCCTCGGCTTGTTTATGGACGCATGACCGGCTGGGGTCAAGAAGGGCCACTAGCAAGCATGGCGGGACATGACATAAACTACATCGCAGTCAATTGTATCCTCAGCACCGTTGCGGGACGAGACCACCGTCCCGTGCCTCCTGTTAATTACGTTGGAGACTTCGGAGGTGGTGGGATGCTGCTCGCGTTTGGTATGGCAGCCGCGCTTCTTTCTGTCGCGAGGGGCGGGCCGGGTCAGGTAGTGGATGCGGCCATGGTAGACGGCTCTGCGCTGCTATCGGCAATGGTCTGGCAGATAAAAGCTGGTGGTATGTGGTCAGAAGCGGCTGGTGACAATTTGCTCGACGGTGGCGCTCCCTTCTACGGCACTTTCGAGTGCGCCGATGGGCGCTTTGTGTCGATCGGAGCAATAGAGCCTCAATTCTATAGAGCCTTGCGAGCGGTGCTGGGGATCCTTGACGATCCCGACTTTGATGACCAACTCGACAGGGCTCGCTGGCCGAGGCTGCGCGAAAAGATTGCCGCAGTGTTCTTTAGTCGGCCACGCCAACACTGGTGTGAAGTCTTCGCAGCACACGATGCGTGCTTTGCGCCGGTCATGTCGTTAGATGAAGCAAAGCATCATCCGCATTTAGTAGCGAGAAAGACTTACGTTGAGGTTGCGGGACATATCCAGCCCGCGCCGGCGCCGCGCTTTTCTGCCACGCCCCCGTCGCCACCTATGCCTGTTCGTGAACCTGGACAGGACGCTACCCTGGTCTTGGCCTCGATCGGCTATTCAGCGGATCGCATTTCTACACTCGTGGCGGGTGGAGTGGTAGTCTAGCGGGATGTCAGAAACCTCGCTGTTTTGGAAATGACAGTGCGGTGGCGCTGCTGGTCGACAACGACGAACGATCGCGCTGAGCTGCTTTATCTTTCCCGATTTGCCGTCCGGCGCAGTCTGTCGACATGAGCAAGCGACGCGTGGTTCACGAGGTGATGCAGTGGCCGACGAGTGGCCGAAAAGCACGCATCGCGTTCGACATCATCCGACGCTGCGTTCAGACCAGGTGTTCGTACTATTGCCAGCCGGCTCGGTTTCCGCTGCCGTCGGAATCGTCCTATGTGTCCGCTTGGCCGCCTGCAGATCCGGTACCTTAGCGGAGACTCGACGATGGTGACGACTGTCAGTTTCAAGGGCTTCGGCGGCGTCCGGCTCGAGGCCGAAGTGGATGGAGACGTCGACGATCCCGCGGTGTTGTTGCTCCACGGCGCAGGCCAGACACGGCATGTCTGGCGCGAGGTTGCCGAGGCGCTCGTTCAGTCTGGGCGACACGTAGTCAGTCTCGACCTGCGGGGTCACGGTGGCAGCGAGTGGCCCGCCGATGGCAGCTACGAACTGTCCGATCATGTTGAGGATTTGCGCGCTGTTTTGGCACAGATGGCGTCGCGTCCGGTCATTGTGGCCGCCACGCTAGGTGGGTGGATCGCCACTATCGCGTTAGCGAATGATCCGGCGGCGCTGGCGGCCGCCCTGGTGCTCGTCGACATGCCGGTGGAGACCGATCCTGATGTCGCACGACAGGTCGCCGACCGCCTGCGGGACCGGCACGATCCCGGCGCTAGGCAATGGGACGAGCGCACCTTGCAATCGTCCGGAATAGCGGGCGTCGCCGGCACGCTGATCGAGGTGGCGCCGAGCCTGACGCTGCCAACCCTCGTCCTGCGCGGTGCCTTGTCTTGGATTCAGCGCTCGGCGCGGAGCGTGGCCTTCGACGCCGCGTTGCCCAACGTCGAGCTCGTCGAGGTTGCCGATGCCGATCTGCTGGTCGTCACGGATCGAACGGAGGCTTTCCTTGCATACCTGCTCGATTTCCTCGATCGGCGCCAGCCGCGTGCGGCGAGCGAGTTTCGGGCGGGCTCGGACGCGCGCACACTACGCGATGCGATGGGCTGCTTCGCCACCGGCATCACCGTGGTGACCGCCCTTACCTCCTATGACGTTCCTATCGGCCTCACGGCGAACAGCTTCACGTCCGTCTCGCTGAGCCCGCCGCTCCTGCTGGTGTGCATCGCCAACGGCGCCGGGTCAGCCCCGACATTGCGCGAAGCATCGCATTTCGGCGTGAATGTCCTGCAGACAGGGCAGCAGCAAGCCTCGAGTCGTTTTGCTGGTAAAGGGGAGGACCGTTTCGCAGGCACGGCGTGGGCGCCGGGCGAAACGGGCGTCCCGCTCTTGAATGCCTCGCTTATCTCCTTCGAGTGTCGGCGCCACGCGGTACATGAGGGTGGCGATCATTTCATCCTAGTGGGCGAAGTCGTGCGCGCCCAGTTCGAGCCAAGACGTGATCCGCTGCTCTATTTTCGCGGTAAGTATCGCCGGCTGCATTTCGGCTAAGTACCCGCGAGCCTCGGCGGCCCCGTAAGCGGATCGAGCCGCGCTAGGAATATCGCGGCAATTCCTCATGGTGGTCGGAGGCGGTCGGCGAGCTTGACCATGTCGGCGGGCAGCGGCGGGTCGCGAGCAGTTGGAGCGATTCTCATCGCTGCCACGGTGCGAGGATTCGGCTGACCCGATCGTCGCGCTACCGTGTGGAATCTGCTGAAGCACCAAGAGCATCGCGGCGACGGGGCGATCAGCGGCGGCTGCCGCGCCTGTCTCAGTGGCGCGCGCGATGGATGGCCACCACCGGGCGGTACTCAGCGGCTGCTTCTTATCGGTGAACGACACTTCCAGATGGTTCCTCCAAACGGAGTAACTGCAGAACCGTTGGGGGAACTCGACGCCTCTCGTCATACGCCACGAGATGAGCTTGGACGTGTTGGTGGATTGGCGCTAGCTCGGCGTGCGGTCGTGAGACGGCCCCGGCGACGCGGCGACCACCGCCGCAACGACCGGGCAGGAGAGCGAGATGGACTTAAAAATCAAGGGGAAGGTAGCGTTGGTGATCGGTGGCAGCCGAGGCATTGGACGGGGCGTGGCGGAAGCGTTCGCCGCCGAAGGCTGCAAGGTGGTGGTCGCGTCGATCAACCCGTCATCGGTCGAGAAAGCCGTCGTCCATCTCAAGGCGCAGGGCGGCGACGTCATCGGCGTCGCGGGCGATTGTGTCACTAAAGACGGTATCGAGCAGGTCGTCGCCGAGACGAGGCGGCAGGTCGGAGCGCCCGACATCGCGGTGTTCAACGTTGATTCCGGCCCAAAAGGGCCGTTCCTGGAAATCGACGACGAAACGTTTGCCGCCGCTAATAACAACAATGTCATGGCCTTCATCTGGATGGTGCGCGCCGTGCTTCCGCACATGCAGGAGAAGAGATGGGGCCGCATCCTGACCATAGGTACCAATTCGGTGAAGCAGCCGCATCGGAAGCTGCCGCGCGCGGCGCAGAATACCTACCGGGTTGGGGCACTTGCACTGTGCAAGAGCATTTCAGCTGAGATTGGCCAGTGGAACATCACAATAAACACGCTAGGTACCGGGGCGATAGAGACCGAGCAACTGCGCGCCGTGTTCGACAATTCGGCCGCAAGCAGTGGCATGGGCTATGACGACTGGGCGAAGACCACCAGTGCCGGAATTCCAATGCGTCGGATCGGCCGACCGTCCGACATGGGCGCGGCGGCTGCCTTCCTCTGTTCGGACCTCGCGAGTTACATAACCGGCCAGGTGTTGCTGATCGACGGCGGATCAGTCGAAGCACTTCAGTGATGGCGTCGGGAGCATCAAACGCTCCCGCCGCGTGCACTCGCATGTCCAGCGGCACAGCGGCTCCACGCGGCGGCAGCAAATGTCGACTTACTCTTATCAGCGCGATTATGGGGCATCGCCTTTTTTTTAGGTAGCTGATGGCAGTCTGGGATCCTGGCACCGACGCCTTCGCACGTAGTCAGGCAGGAAAGGGTGAGGCCAGCTAGGGCGGAGGTGGCCCCGGATCCGCACGATCATTTGGAAGAGCCCGCATTCGAACGACGCGAACCAGGAGCTCGTCCACGACACAGACTGTCTGCCGCTCCGACTACGTCGCGCACGAGACGGTCCGCAACGTAAGCTTGGCCGCGGGTGACCGGATCGCTGCGGAGGTCCGGGTGC